>Ga0114978_10000033_pt1 | contig 101900 bp, 87 predicted proteins | sample S_140212_EF_Meta_FD_87027 | JGI IMG/M metagenome (GOLD analysis project Ga0114978, IMG submission 87027) | Freshwater microbial communities from Lake Simoncouche, Canada to study carbon cycling - S_140212_EF_MetaG | ecosystem: Environmental > Aquatic > Freshwater > Lake | place: Lake...
ATCCTGACTAACACAGACGAAAAAACATTTTATACTATCGAGCAAGGATTTTCAATCGGTTCAAACAACATCTACATTTTGAACTATGTAACCGATCAACAAACGGTAGATGATGCATTTTACATAAAACCATATATTAATTTTTCAGGTGGTGGTATTCAACCAATTTCTATTTTCCTAGATGACATTATTCCTGAAACATCAGCCACAAGTCAGATTTATTTCGGATATTACCCATTTATTTCTTTAGTTGGAAACGGAAATATAAATATATTGGTTTCGCAAATTACAGGAGAATATAATGAAGATTTTAATGATAATTCAAAAGCTTATTTCTCTCTTTTTAATTCTGAAAATGTAGATTATACTGCCGCATATGGCAAAAATCTTCTTACACAAAACTCACTAGGGATTTCATCTGTAAATTATCCACAAATAAATTCATATTTTAAAATTAATAACACAAAAGTCTTTTCATATGACAATATCACATTTACTGTCAGAGCAGTATTTACAGCACCAGCAGGCTTGTATGGAGAAACATACACTGATGGGGTTTATCTAAAGGCTTGCGATTATGTTCTTCTGACTGGGCAACTAGATAAATCTTCGAATGGCGTATATCAAGTTCAGAAAAGACAATGGGTTAAACTTGCGGCAAGTAGTTCGAGCGTTGAACCTACTGTGCTTTGCTCGGAAGGAAATATTTTTGGTGATACACTTTGGATGCTTGACATAGCATCTACCGAATGGATTTGCAATGCAATTTCGTGTCCATTTGTGTTAAGCAACAATAATCTTCTTTTCACTGGAATTTCAAGTTCATATAAATATCCTCAATACCTAAAACTTGCATCTTATATAAGTGGAACAACTAATGTAAGTAGCTTAGATCAAATAAGAGTAAAGATTGCTAATTCACCCAATGGCACATTGTCAGACACTAACACAGTTACGCAGTGGAATTCACTTTTGCAAAATGGTGAACTTTATCAGCTGAATGCTAAAACTAGCGCCAACAATACTGTATTTTTAGATTTTGGCATCTCTACTAATCAAGTAAGTGGAATCACCACAAGCTCGTTCCCAGCGATATATAATTTGATTGTTGCATATTCCGGCAAATATATTCCAGCAGTCAGCAAAAACTCTAATTTTGTTTTACCTAAATATGGCTCAGAGTACAGAATTTTTGAAAACCCATCTGTAATCTATCAAATGTTTTCTGCCAGAGAAAGTGTGCAGATTGGATCACTGTCCACTTCTGTAATAAATGCTAGTCTTTATGGTGTTACTGTGGCTGGACTTAAAACTCCTCAATCTTTATTTAGCACCGACGCTATTCTAGATAACACCGCGCCAACTGTTGGAATTTTATCAAAGCTTGCTGATGACGTTAAAAATGTTACACTTGGATTAACAACAGTGTATGATACCGGATCAGGTCTGTCAATTGCAAGAATAGTTCAAAAAAATCCAGCTAATGAAACTATTTACGGATCCTGGTTTGGCTTCAATACCAGCAGCTTCACTGGAATATCTACAATAGTTGCTTATCCATCTTTTGTTTCAGGCAGCGTGGGCGTTGCTACAGGAGAGCCACTTTCCGGCTATTATCAATACAGTTTACAGATTGCCGACAATGTTGGAAACTTGGTTCAAACTAACTCTGTAGAAAGTTTTTATTATGAATCAGCAATTGTTGATACGATTGGCCCAACAGCAGAGGTTAGTTTTGTTAATTCAAGCACTTTTACTCCTGTTTCAATTTCTACTACTACTTTTGTTACAGCGCAAATGTTTGCATCTGATGCAGTATCAGAAGTAAAAGCTTACAGGTATAGAATCTTGCCTGATGGCGAATTTGGAAATTGGACAGATTACAACATGTATGCAGATATTTTTCTGCCAGAAAATATAGAGGATGGAATTCTTTCTATTCAATTCCAATTTAAAGATTTTGGCAACAACGTATTGTATGCAAACACAAGTGTAACTGGGGAAAAAATTTATGTTTATACATGGAGTATAGTTTCTAAGCTTATTTCAAATGTTTTGTTCACTGTTACTGAATCTACTACTTTCAATGATAGCCCAGTTTTACTGATAGGCGCTTCAAAACAAAATGCAGCTACTCTTTATGTTTGGAATAATTCCAAACTGATAGAATTGCAATACCCAGGTTTTGTTGATAGTCAAGCCATCACGGCTCTGCTTGCAGTGGGTGACCAAGTAATCATTGGAACAAATGATGGACAAATCTTCAACTATCAAAATGGTGTAGTTACAGGGCCATTTGAGCAATTTACCTGGGGCGACACTGCTCTTCCTATATCTAAGTTTGAATTACATCAATATGACTCTGAAACAACTAGTTTTGTGTACGCCACAACTTTAAATATTCCAAGAATTTTCAGAACTGCTTCAGATGATCTTAAAAATACTGCATGGCAAGTAGTTCAACCAAACCCAATATCTCTTGAAAGTGTTGAGATTTTGAACACAGGGCTTTGGTCTGGAACAACTTTTTACTATAGCATTACTCCAAGCTTCCAAACTTCAATTTTAACACCAACATTATCATACGGAATCTCAAGTGTTATAGTTACAAACAAAGGCAGCAACATTAATACTCTGCCTACAATTACAGTAAATGGGCCATTAAGTGGAGCAGGATTTAATCCAGTGCTACAAGGTTATATTTCTCAGCTGAATTTGCTTTCTCCAGGAGCAGGTTACACTGCAGGTGCAACTATTACTATTCAAGCTCCTGCGACAGGTGGTGCATCAGTTCAAGCTACTGGATACGCAGTTACTAATGCTATTGGCCAAATAGTATCAATTGGCTTAAATGCTGGGGGACAGGGATATGGCTACACTACTTTAAATCCATCAGTGACTATTACTGGAAATTTAGGGTTTGGAAGTCAAGCTGTTGCTTCTGCTTTAACTCAGTACGATTCAATCTATTCAGTGGGTGTGACCTCAGCTGGCTTCTCTACTAACACTAGTGTAACTCTAACTACTACTGGTGGAGCAACATTAGTGCCTGATTTTCTTTATCGTGTCACTGATTTAACCATATCTAGTCCAGGATATGGATATACAAGCAGCCCCACTGTTTTGGTGAACGGAATGTCCACTATTGCCACAGCAGTTGCTAAATATGGCTCTGTGCAAAGTGTAAGTGTAACAGGCACAGCTACCACTTTTCCTAATTCACAAACTCCAGTTGTTAGTGTTTCAGGAGGTTTTTCAACTGCGTGGTATGGTGGAGTAACTACTACTGCAGTTTCATTCTCTACTGGAACCACAATAAACTACAGTGGTTTTGTTCTCAACTCTGCCTCAATCACGGCTACAGGTCAGGGCTTTGGGACTGTTCCTAGAATTTCGTTTACAACAAGTTCACTCACTACATCTATTTTTGATCCTGAAATCGTTTACAATTTATCTGATGATCTTACATTATATTCTGGAAATGGATCAATTTATGATATTAAATCTTTTGCAGGAAGTTTATTTTTCTCCAACTCATCTAAAAATTTAGTTGAGCTAAAACTCACAGACAATATTTTTACTACAGATGCTTACAATGTGCCTGTAAGCTCAAATACATTTAGAAACTTAACTCCGCAAAACTTAGCTATCTATGATGATGGAAACGGCAGAGTATTACATTTTTCAACAAAAGAAGAGCCTTATGTTGGAACCTTAAAAGTAGCAGAAAACAATAATATCTTCGAATCTTACAAAGACAATATCTTGCTTTTTAGACCATACAATTTTGATATTTTATCAAATTGGCAACTAGTTAAAATTTTGAATACAAATGGTATTGCTACAGCTGCATACAATAGTTCTTCTAACAACACTCTTTTAATAGCTAACGATAACTCTCAGGTATTTTATGAGTCAACAAATGATAATACATGGAGAGACAGATGTAGAACGAACAGTGATTATCTAGTTAATCTAGTTTTTGAGCCACAACTTGGTACTCAAGCTTTAGAGATTTCTACTTTTAACTCAGTGCTGAAAGCAACTTTCACAGTTTTTGATACTTTATTGATTATTTCTTTTGGCGACCGAAACTATGAATCTGTTTCAATAGATTTGCTTACATTATGTAATGTAAGTTTTGTTAAGTCGGGAACCAGTTTGTTGATTTATAGCTTTGACAGTTTTGTGTACGAAGCTTCAGCTTTCTTCACTACCGTAAGTGCTTCGCCTGTCATTAAATTTGGTTATATTTTTGAGCCACAGGTTGTTAGATTTAATAACCAAGATCAAAATGTATTTGGTTTGCCAAGTGACATCAATAAATCTAGTTTTGTGTGGCATCAAATTAAGTTTTCGTTTAATATAAATTCTAGACAATTCGACCAAAGAAGCTATGACATTTCTCTGCCATATGTTCTGCCAAACTCAGAATCCGTTAGAGTGCTAAAAACTATCAATGACGAATTATATGCTGTTACAAAGGCGATAGGCGACTCAAGATCTACCACAAGTTTGAGTGATTTGAGCACCAAAGTTTACAGAATTAGCGAAAATACATGGAGCGATGTTACAGGTAATTTTGAAAACTATGCCACTGGCGTAAACAGCTCTTATATTTTAACATCACCAAATGACATCAACGCTCTCGGAAAATCATACTTTGTTACAGGCTTGGTGAAACAAATTCCTTCAAGAAGTAATATACAATCAATTCTACTTGGTCTTACAACAAATTCTACGTATGAAGAACAAACAGGCGTTAATTTAATTGTTATTTATCCGTATAATCCAAATCCTGGAGGAGCATTCCTTTCAGCCACTTCTTCTAATCCTGTAATAAGCTTGCCAAGTTCAATATATTTCTCAAGCGACGACACTGTAAAAGTGCTCAATCTCGGAATAGGCTCAACCAGTGTAAATACTTTGGCTACTATATCAATTTCAGACGGAATTTCTACTTCTAGCTCTAGCATTACAGTGCGTCCAATTAAATTGGCCTCAATGTCTTTAAGCACAAGTTCGTTTGTTGGTTTTTCACTTGATGAAATTATTGCAAATATCAATCTTGATGCAAAACCAAAAACAAGCAGAACAGTAAATTTTGTAAGCAGTATTTCCACATTGTTACAAACTACAGGCTATGGAGTGGCTACAATACTTGGTGGCAATTTAGGTTTAACCACTAATTTATTTGTTGGAGGATTTATTACTTCGCCCACAAATATTACTATTTCTGCTGCATATCGAGGAGTATTAGGAATTTCCACAGTTATTGGAAGACCATTTAATTTGACTTTAGGCTTAAGTACTTCTGCTTTCTTCGGCAACCAATATTATGGAGGAGTGGAGCTTACAGCTTCTGTGCAAGCATCGCCTAAAGCCAATCTACCAATCACTGTTAATTCTACTCATTCAAGTATTCTTGCAGATTCAAGCTCGATTACTTATGACCATAACATTGACACTGGTGAATTTTCTCAAACTATACCTCTAGTAATCGGGGCTGCTGTAACCACTCCCACTTCTATTTCTATAAGTGCTAGTGTTGCCTCTGGAATTTCACCAAGTGCCTCAGTATCAACAACTGTAGCTTATCCTTTTTATATTTCAAATGCACAAACAGATTTGTTGAGACCAGTTTTAGGAATACAAACAGCAAATGTTACATTTTCTTTGAATACCACGCCATTAAATAACGTAACAATCTTGAATATTGTAACAAGTCCATTAATTCTAAATTTTGTTTATCCTTCTCTTTCAACAGTTAGCAGTGGAACAATTAGTACTACGTTTGGAGTTTCTACAACAAGAACTTATGCATCTGGTATAGCATTTACTGTGAAAGGTGGAGTGTTCGGATTTAACACAAATGCAGGTGTTACAACAACAATGATTAGCGATTCATGGAGAATTACAAATTTTGCAATTACTCCAAACTCAATTGTTGGTCGTGGAGCAGATGCAAATGGAGTTGCACAATCTTTTGCTTATACTGTTGCTTTGAATGTGGGACTAGCCACCACTGTCGTTATTGGGTCATCTAGCACCAACATTATATTCAGGAATATTACTTTTGGAACTTCGGGATTTGCCTCTACGTCATTGGTTGGTTTTGCCACTGGTCTTACCACTTCATTAATTACAGGATTTGCAGTAACAGCTTATGGCCCAAGTGGACTTTCTTCAACAGTAACAGGATTAACGTTAAATCCATTCTTGATTTCTAGTTTTACCACTGGCTACATCTGGAATGGCATTCAAACAAATTATCCCAATTACACAATTGGTGGAGTAGGTGCTACAGTGGTGGCAAATGTTTATCTTAACGCCTACTCTTATTTAGGCGTACACACAGTTTCATTTACAACACCAAGTAGTTTAATATACAGAGAGGGCTTTGCTTCACTAGGTGTCACAACTGTAGGAATTGGTTCAAATTATACGTCAATTAACATAGGGTCTTTCTCTACTTCAGCTGCTATTTCAACAACCGTAACAGCGAAATTATTGTCATCAAATTTGGGTATAGCAACTATGGGGATTAATATTAGACCATTGCCTAATTTTGATGCTGTCATAGAACCAATATTTAATGGCTATCCAAATCTTGTGCAAGTATCCTTTGGCTATCCAATACCTGTGAGTAAAGGAATTGGAGTAACCATTTTAGGCAGAAGCTCAGTAACAATTAATATGCCTTCAGGAGCAACTGGAGTAACCACCTATTTGAGCATAACAGGATTTTCTACAGATAGAGTATTCACAGCACAAGTAAATCCATTCGGCGTTGCTCAAACATATTATGTTCAAGGATATTCTACCTCTGGTGGGGTTTTTGGAATGGGATACAATTACTATGGAGAACTTTCATATTTGTACCCAGTAATTGGTGGCTTAGCAGGAACATCACAAAAGGTTTACATGGGGCTTCCTTATGTAGTTAAAACAGCTTCTGGGACTAATCATAATTTGGCTTTAGATAATAATGGCAATGTATATTCGATTGGCTATAATGCATATTATCAGTTAGGCAATACTGGTTTATCTACAAGTAGATTTGGGCAAGTTGGATTACCTTCTACATATAAAGTAAGAGATATTTTTGCTCAGAATAATTCTTCCTATGCTATTACAGCAGACAATAGTTTGTGGGGCTGGGGAAGCAATGATCAATACTGCCTTGGAACTTCTACGATAAGCATTGCCACTTCAGTTCCTTATTTAATCAGCACGAGTGTGCTTCTTTGTTCAATTTATGAAAATAGAGGAACAATTGTAACTTTCAACAACAAAACAAACACTCAAACAATTTATGAATTTGGCGGTGATAAACCGCAAGTATCAGGATATGCAATTACATCTCTTAACTATCTTGGTTTAGCACGAACAGTATCAAATGTAGTAATTCAAGTAGTAGATACTGGCCCTTCACACACTGTTGCTGCAGGAACATGGACAGATGTTGTAGCAGGTGTGACATCAAGAGCTACGTTTGCGTGGGGCAGCAATGCATATTACCAAACTGGTTCCGCAACCAGCACTGGTTACTCAGTTGTCCCAAATGTCCTTACTGGTTTTAGCACTCAAGGTAGCTTAGAAGTACTAAGTCCTGAAGTCCATATTATTGCTGATTATAATTTAACATTAGTTGAATCTAATTTTAGATATGCAAATCAGGGAGTTGTTACCTCTGTGGTCATTAACACTAACGGAATTGGATACACCTTAGGTGCAACAGTAACTTTTTCTGCTCCAAAAACTACCAGTGCCTCATCTACAGCTACAGGATATGCTGTCACTAATAATATCGGTTTTGTGTCATCTCTGACTATTGTTAATGATGGTTCTGGCTATAACTTAGGGGCTGGTATAACATTTTCTCCTCCTCCTGATGGAATTGGCACCAGTATAGCAACAGGTATCGCCTCTGTAACAGGAAACAAGGTAAGCTCTGTAACGCTGACAAATCCAGGTTTTGGATATACTCAAGCGCCTACAGTTTATGTAACAGGAGTTTCAGGAGGCTCAGGGGCAATAGTTACAGCAACAGCTGCAATTGGGCAAATTACTGACATAGTTATAACAAATCAGGGCTTTGGGTACACCAACGCCCCCACTATTACAATTACCTCGCCTATTGGCGCAGGGGCTACAGCCACAGCATTAATTTCACTAGGCACTGCGAGTATAACAAGATTTTGTCAAATTGGATCAGCCAATACATTTAACAGCACAGGAATAAATTATGGTATAGCAGCCACATCAATAGGAACACCATTGTCTGCAGCAGGAACCCAAGAAGAAATTAAGATTTATAAAATAGCTAAAAACAAAATGCATTATGCATGGGTCAATGAAAGTGGAACAGTGATTGTGTCAGGTGGACTAGCAAACAGTCCATCAGCACAAACTTTGAATATACAAAATAATGTCAAAAATTTCATTAGAAACATGTCAGGATACCAAGAATCTGAGCTTGATTTTTCAATAAGTTTAACTGGAGGATTATATGTTCCTAAGTTTTATGGACAAGCTTATACTGGTATTTCTACTTCAATAGTATCATACACCATGAATTCGGCCAACTTCTTTGGCGCATATATAGTAGAAGATTATGGAGGATTTGCTATAATTCAAAATTTTGCTGGAACTTTAACGGTGCTATACAAGGATACGGTATCTGGGGGAAGTCAACAATGGACAATTGGCACCTATAGCGGTTTAGTTGCCTATCCAGGTATTGTTAGCATAGAAGTGCTCCCATCTGAAGTTGCCAGAAGAAAAGAAATTAAAATTGTGTATGCCACTACATCTAGCACAGCAACAACAATCAACGTTTTGACGGGGATTACGTCATCTGCTTCTGGTTCACAAAGTTTAACAACAAGTCCAACCCAATATATTTTACCTAAAGGAAATGCCACTGCTCTTGGCGCAAACAAGTTAATCAACTACAAAGGTTCAACTTTCCAATACTTGTCAACTACATATACATGGGATATAAGTATATATAATATCGCTGTTGGTTACCAAGATGGAACTATTCAGCTTTATGGACTTGCATCAGATTCTATAAATTCAACAATTAATGAATTTTCAATTATTTCTTCTTGGAATCCAGATTCAAGCAAAATAACTGTGCTGTCTTCTCTGATTGATTGGTCTTTACCAAATACAAACTATCTATTTGCTGGCACAAATAATGGTAATCTTTATGTATACGCAGGTGATGGCGATCCTTTAGTTACTTACACGCAAAAAACACTAACGCCCACACAATCTCTACAGCTCTTAGGAACTCTTGCAATTCCTTCTGCTTATGGATATGCCATTGACGTTCAAAATTACATTGGAGGCATGGTGATAGTGTCCACTTCTAACAACTATATTCTTGTAGTACGTATTTCTTCTATGACAATTGTGAATTACATTGTTGTTCCTGGTGCGATTAAATCTATTGTTGCATCCACTCTTAAAGATGTTGCAACAATAGAGACTACAGATAGAATGATTGTGCAAACAACCGCACAAGATCCTGCTGCACCTAGCAACAATAAACTTTATGCCTATCTGTTCCCATCAACAAAAAATGTTGAAATTGGCTTAAATTATGGAAATCTTGCTGGAGCATTCCAGTCTTTAACAGGCAATGGCTCTTATGCATCTGCGCCTTTCACATCGATATTTAATGCATCCACCAATGAGACATTTACATTGATTCTTGATTCTTCAAAACCACAAGGCTAATCAAGGCATTTTAGGTCAGAACTGAGAAAAATAAAATTGAATGTTAACAGCTTCCGCATCAAACACTAATTTAACAATTTATTCTCCATCAAATGTTACTGGGGTTAACACTTCTTTACTTTTTGTGTTTGACAATAATGTTTTTAGGTCAATTTCAACATATTCAACTGCCGGATCTCTTGTAAATTTATCATTATCTAAATCTATTTTTCCAGACTCAAAGGTTAAAGTTAATTTGTATTCAGGTGGAATCACTTCAGCATCAGGGTCATTTAGTACCACAGTAATCAATGTGACAAATACCACAATTTATGAAGACAATTTAGCTCCATCATTTTATGAAATAATTGAATCTGGAAATTATAATTTCACAAGTTATGTGTTCTCTAATTATATTACAGGAATAACCACAGAAGCAAATTTTCCTACAGCAAGTTTAACGCTAAAAAGAAAACCTCCCGTGGGAAAAGTTACTATAAATGAAGGTTTTTTAGGGCCTATGAAGGTACATCGTTTTGTTGGACTTTCAAGTAGTATGTTCAGCAATGCATCTGGCCAGAGTTTTCAGGCATCTAAATATTTAGCATTTAATTACATTGTTTATGGTGAACAAATTGTAAATTCCATAGTTTTGAATTTAGCCCATATTTCAGGCACTTTCCCATCAAATTCTAAAGCATATTTATCAGTAAATCAAGATTATTTTGGTGCTCCATCTCAGGTTAGCCTTGGTATATCAGCTATAGTTACGCTTGGTGGCACAGGTAGCCAGGTAGCTATCTTTAATTTTTCTTCAGGCATTACTTTGTCAGAGGGAACATATTGGTTTATTTTCACGCCAACAGTGGACTCAAGTTTTACTTTAGGCAAACAGATTTCAGTAGTTTCTTCCACTTCAGGAAATTATTATTCACAAACTGTTCTCGAATCAGAAGATGGAGCAATTTACACAGATTTAGACAAAAATGGTGTAACGTTTACAATTAATACTCAACGAGGAATACCTCTGCCGTCTATCGACGCGGTATATAATCAGTTGGATCAACCTCAAGATATAACTATTCAGTACGGAGATCAAGAAAATTTAAATGTTTACACAGAACTAGCTGTCCCCACCACTTCGCATTACATACAAAAAAACTTTATAGACCAAGATTCAGAAATATTTGCAGTAGAGGTTTTAATTGATTCTAATGGCCAGAATCAATACCAAGTGCTTGGTATTTCCACAACCATACCTGAAGAGTATTTCAACATGATTGCAAATAGTCTGACAACGAACATCATTAGATATGATTTGACACAGTCTCAGACATTAAATGCACTTAGACTCAATAGTTTAGGTGATTACTACGCCAAAGGCACACAAGGAACAGTTCTTGTTTCAGCAACTGACTTCATGGGAATTTCTACAGTTGAAATTTCAACTTCACCATTGTTCCCAGAATCAGGAACAACAATTATTAATTTGAATGATGAGCCTCAACAATATATTTCAAATATTGATTTTAATTTTGGAGATGTTGGCAAAAAATTCAGTATACTAGAAAGTGAAACAGGTGCTCCTATCAATGGCATTTATTTGGTGACAGTTAATTCCGTGGTAAAATATTTGTTGATTACAGATTCTAATTTATATTTATACTACGATGGCTCAGTGGATTTAATTTACACTCTTACAAATTCTATATTCACATCTTTTAATTTAGGAACAAATGGGATAGTCTTAGGAGACTCTTTGCAAAATGTTTACAATTATGCAAACGGCTCAGTGTCCTTGGTTGGCTCGGTAACAAATATTCCTACAGCTTTAGCAACCCAGCTGAACACTACATATATTGGAATTTCAACAATATCTGATTCTTCTTCAGCTCAAGCAAGAAAAAGAATTTTTTCACTAATAAACGGTAGCATAAGTCATTTGACTTGGTCTACACAAATACCTGAGCCTCAAATAACTTTCATTTATCCCACTTCTTTTGGATTAGTAATTGGTGCCTATGACCAAAATAATTTAGTAGGTAAAATTTACATTTATTACAATTCATTGCTTACTTTATTTTACACAGGTAAACTCAGGCCGGATGCCGCTTTGTATTCTACATCTACAAATAGACTTTATGTAGTTTTTGGTGGTTCTTCAATGCTTTATGCCACTTATACCACATCGTTGCAATCTTTTGTCGACTCGGGCGTACCACTAGCAGGCAATCACACAAAACAAATTGCTTTAACCAAAAATACAAACAGTATTTTAGTTGTTACAAATTATTCAACATATATTTTTGACGAACTTACTTTTGCCACTAGCCAAGTAACTGAGCCCACTTATGCATCTACTGATCAAAATGGCATGTTAGTTCAAGTTCAAACCAACAACTTAGGTATTGTAAATTACCCATCTTCTTACATAAATCAATCATTTACAAACATTAATTTTGACCCATTATTAAATGGATTTAACTCTTCTTTTGTGTACAGTGCAAGCGGCTACATCGTATTTACTGGTTTACCAATTGGAATTGCGACAACAGCAATGTATTTACAGTACCCAGACACAGCAACACTTGAAAGCATTAAGTTAGACGGCCAAGCTCTTTCTTTAGAGGACAATACTTTCACACAAAACTACCTGGACTCTATTCCAAAACAATTTTCATTTACACTCAGAGCCTCATCTATTACAGGAGTGGGTACTATTGCTTTGAGAAACGGATTAACAAGCAGTGCACCTATTGTTGGTATAGCAAGTTTTGTTGCCCCCAAAACTCTTAATTACTATTACAGAACCGGATCAACAAATGATATTTTTGGTTTTGCAGATGGATCTTTAAGAAACGGAAATATAACAGAACTTTCTTCCAATAAATATGAAGTATATGCGCGATTTACAGATATTAACGGAATTGTCTCTGATGATAATTATTTAGCGTCAGATTTTATTTATAATCAAGTTCAACAACAATCAAACAATCAGGCGTTACCATCTGGAAGAATAGTTGAGATCAATCCAGCTTCTCCCAACAATGTTAATCAATATGTTCCACCACTTGGTAATGATAATTTTATTTACTCTGGCACTAAAATAGTTAGGTCAAATGGTATTTTTGAATCTGATCCTTATTATGCCTCAGATGTGGTATCGTGGAATCAAATACAAGTGCTTGCATATATTCCAGGCTCCACTCCTACAGGTGGAGATTATGGCACAGCCGTAACACTTTACGTTAAAACAGGCGACAGTTTAATTGATTTAAATAATAACACTTATGTCAACTCATATAGCGTTTCCACTATTAACAACGGAAACGATTACTCTGTTCAAATTGCCTCAATTTTAGCTAACATTGCGAGTTTGTCAGGCAAATGGATTCAGTTCAAATTGGTTTTGACTTCAGCCACACAAAACTTAACTCCTTCTGTCCAAAGTGTATTACTTACTTATACTGGCGCTGGTAGATCTGTTTTTGTTACTAAATCGTTTGATACTAGCATTCAATCTTCAATTAATCCCACTCCAAAAATACGCAGAGGTATTTTAACAGCTAATTTTGTTACTAATGGTGGAGAAATTGTATTCGGGTATACCACAGACCCTAATGATGGAAACCCATTGAATTACACAGTAATCACGCCAAATCAAATATTTACATTACCTACTCCATCAAGCATAATAAAGTTTGGCGTAATTTTAAAAACAGCTACCTCAAGTCCTTGTTTCTTTGATGAGTTTGCAGTGCAATTAGATCTAGGCCCAGATGATGTTTACTTTATGCCACCACAAGCATCATTTGAAATACAGCAATATGTAAATGAATTAGGTATTGCTGTTACTTATGCTTACCAATTTGTTAACAAGACTGTTGGAATAGTTTCTGCATACAATTGGTCATTTGGCACCTCATATCCTGGAGGCATTACTACCTATTATCCTCCTAACGAAGATCCAACTTTAGGCCCAGCAGCTAACAGACAGAATCCAATTATTGGGTTTGCTAGCCCTGGCCCTTTTACTGTTGGTTTACTTGTTACAGGTTTTGTGCAGAATAATGTTGTGTTCAATTCTGATCCGTACACCAAAACATTCATCGCCACTTGACAGGCTTACCACTTGATTTTATAGAAATAACAATAGAGTGTAATGTCAAAACGAACGCCAATTTATAATTTCTTGTATCTTGAATTAGGAGATGTCATATATCCTGGATTAGATCAAGACAATATGCAGACAGCAGAAAATCAAATCTACGGAATGTATGATTATCTGGGTCAGGGAATTATTTCAGGCTGGACAATACATTGGATGGGTTGCACAAGTGACGCATATGTAATGCAACAAAGACAAGATCTTATCAATGCATATCGAGCGGACAGATTTTCTTATTTAGGTTTACAGTATCAATCTTTGAATTATCCAGTTACTGAAGACGATTGGAATCAGTGTGTGGTAGTGAGTCAGGGTTTAGGAATTGTGGGTGTGTTTCATGCCGCCACTGAGTATCCTTCATTTTTTCGATTTACTTCTGCGGATCACTTCTATATTTGGGCAGAAAAAAATGTGTGCACTAACACGGAGTATTTATGTAGCATTGTAGCTCCAGAATATCCTGATGAAGATTATGATTTAAGTAATCAGGCAATATATGTGGGGGAGGTATTTACAGGTACTGTTAGCTCTAAAGTTACTGTTACTCAGATTCTATATTCCGACAGACGAAGAGACTTAAAAAATGCACAAGGTGATGTTCAACGTTTGCTTACTCAAGCATTGGTTGCTCATGTTCATTCAGGGGAAGGAAGTAATCCTAGCAAAATTAATTTAAGCACAAACGTGACAATCACAGTGTCTATTGTTGAATTTAGCAACGTTTTTACTTTTACTTACCCCAGTGGTTTTAATGCGTTAAATTATTCAACACCGCAAGTATACTTGAACTCTAATCTACTTTTACCTAATCAATATAAGATTTCTGGTAATACAATATTTTTGCAAAACAGTGTGCCAGTGTCTTCTAGTCTACAGATTGTTTACGAATTGGCTCCAGGGCCACAAATCTATATCACAAGTTCGCTCACCCCTCCTTTACAGGCTAGAACCTTAACATTTCCTAATGAACAAATTCCATTTTATTACTTAACTGATGGTTCTGTAAAAACTCTAGATGATGAAACTCAAGAGTTTAATGTATGGGCGTGGAATGATCAAAACTATTCTGCAATTCAGCTTTATATTGATAATCAATTAATTGACCCAGAGGCATACAGCTTATATCAGATAAATCAATCAGATAAAAACGGTGGAAGATTAAAGTTTATTGGGCCAATTTTGCCATCAATCACAAATTACAATGAGTTGCAAGTGGTGATTAAATTTGTTACACCTAGTTTTCAGGTGTCAGGCTTATTGCCATCTAATAAAATTAAATCAATAAACGCAGCTAGTTTTACAAGAGGAACATTGTCTCAATCAAGGCTTTCAGGTTTAGATCATCTGGGCTTACTTAGAATTGATGAGCCAGCTGTTTCGATACCGTACAAGAAGCTTTTGGATTCAGGAGATCACATAAGATTTTATCCTGAGATTTCAAGCTTAATTCAATATTCTGATTATATCATTTATTCAAATATTACTGCCAACATTAAACTACAGCCATCTGACTCAACTACTGTGCCTAGAACTCTTATTTCCACACCTAATGGATTGTATGCCACGAAAAATTCAAGTTTAGATTTTATAAACATAGTGCAATTGCCATGGAACACTGACAATGGAGTGGCGGATGAATTTGCTGAAAACTATTTTGGAAATTATTCTGAATACTCAATTACTGGAATTAATCCACAAACCGTAAACCCAAAACAATTTTGGATTTTATCTAAATCTAAAAATCAATTTGTCAATGTTTTGTATTTGTCCACTGATTTTGGAATAACTTACAAGAAAATTAATCTTCCAAGAAACACATCAAATGAAATAGTTACCATCAATGATTTCATTTACTCTATGGATGTGTTCAAGGTTGATGTTGGCCAGGTTATTGTAACATACAGACTTGAGGCAAACTCTGTGTATTACATGGCTACTACTGATGGACTTTACACTGCCACATTAACTAGATCTCAAAATAAAACTAAACCAATTTGGCAGTCGCCTTCTAAAAACACAACCAATGTAGCCACAGGGTCAATCAATAAAATTTCAGAGATAGTTTATGTTGGGTATACAAAAACTGTATTTACAGGTGGAACCACATCTTTAGATTTCAATAATTACAAAAATCTTTATGCGGCTTGCGATAATGGTTTTTTTGTTTTCCTTGGCCCCAACGGAATTAAATTTACAACTAATTCTACTGTTTACAATGTAGATAGTTCAGCTTTCAGTTTTGTGTACTGGTTAGGTGTAAATGATAGCAGTAATAACATGGCTGGAATTATTTGGGCTGACAATTATGGTGTTTATTATTCAAATTCAGGTCAAAAACAAGTTACTACATCAACAGGCAACAATAGCACTACTACGACAGTAGTTTACACCCTTCCTTTACAAATGTCAAGAACAAACTTGATTACTGTTGATTGTGCAACTACTGAAAATCTTGTACTGACAGACGCTGTGAGCACAATTGATGGCTATAGCTTGTCTAATGCCGACATTGTGTTAGTTAAAAATCAAACTGACAAAACACAAAATGGAATTTATCTTTGGTCATCAGTTACACAAACTTTATTCCCACAAACATTCACTGCATCTAAAATATATGTGACAAATGGTACACAAGCTGAAACTGAATGGATTGAACTTAATACTGACCAGAATAATCCAGACATTCACACTTACGCTCCATGGTTTATTAATTTGTGGAATGCATTCGGAATTACTTTTGAAGCAGACGATTTTATCACCTCAGTAGTTTTAGATAAGTCTTCTGGCCCAGGAAGTTTAACCACTGACACATCATACCAAAATTCGTTTTTTGTTTCTAGCACAAAATATATTTATCGAGTTTTGTGTTTTGTTGATCCAGCAGTGTTTCCTCAAGTAATTCAAATCAATTGGGATTACGAAAATAATGGCTTAATTACTTCTATTCAACATTTTGCAAGCACAGACAACGAAAACGGCCTTCTTGTTGTGCTAACAGAAAATGGAATATTTCAGTCTACCGCAGATGCTTTTACTTATGGGCCACTTAATGGTTTGGGAGACTTAATTCTGCCAAATGATACATATGTAAGATTTACAAATGCATTCGATGCTGCTCAAGCGGCAAATGCAACAGTTTATAATGGCGTAGATTTAGATGAGTACTCTGGAAAAATTATTTCTATAGGTTTAACAACAAATACCACATCTATTGCAAATGGAATTTATAAAAATCAATTAGTTAATGCGTCGGGAACAAATGGCTCAGGTTTGTCAGTGGATTTTACAGTTAACTCAGGTATAATATCAAATCTTGAAATAAACAATCCAGGTAAAAATTATGAGTCAGATATTGATCAACTTTTTGTTAATGTTTATGGGCAAGGTTTAGTTTATTTACAGAGTGCAATAACTCAAGGAACGTTTGAAGCAAATGAAGTCTCTCAATATTTTCTATATAGTAAGTCAGATGGAATCAATCCCAACAATCTTCTTTATGAAGTTGAGTACACTAATTTTTACACAAAACCGTGGTCGAATTTCCCGTTAGTCACTGCCAAAATTAACAATGTGATTACAGACAGAACTTTTGGATACAATGGAGAATTTGGGTTAATTCAATTTGCTGAAACATTACCAAAAGAATTGAAAGATTCAATTACTATATCTTTAACTAACATTGGTCAATATATTTCAAATACAGGCACTACGCCACATGGCGAGGTCTTTAATGTTGTTGTCACTGATCTTTCTCCAGCAGCAGGAATATCAACTACTTATGATCCAGTTACTGCCACAAGTAATTTGTTACCGCTGAAACTTGTAGACAACACAAAATGGAACCCGAGTGTAAATACTATAAAAGTGGTAGGCACAAGAAGCACCACTTCATCTACCACTCCACAACAATATGCAGAAGTTATTCAAGTAGGCGTTTCTACAGCTAATGGCTTAAGTGTATTTATTAAATCAAAGCCTACAGCCTTGCCTTTAACACTAGATTCTAAAGTTTATGTCGCTAGAAACTATGATCGACTTGAAGGAATTGAAGATAAATTAACATTAGCTAAATCAAAACTTACTTATCATATGGATTCAGTAAGTCATCTAAATGTTTATAATTTATCAAATGCACTAGTTATTAATAATCCAGTTCTTTATAATTTCCCCACATATCAAAATGAAACTTTGATTGGGGTAGACAGAGGTCTAAAAAACACATTGTATGTTAGCAGTTTGGAAAATTTTGATCCAGAGGCAACATTTGTTGGATTTACATTTGGCGTAGACCCTTCCTCTTCTGATATTGCTGCTGCGCCATCTTTTATCAACTTAATTTTGAATTTTGAGTATGGAAATAATCCAACATTTGCCACAGATAAAGGCTTGTGGCAGTATGTAAGGTCATCTGATTCTTGGATTAGAGTAGATACTCTTAATAATTCAGAGTTAGTGTATTTTGCAAATAAAACTTTGACAGATTCTCTAAATGTTACAAATGTTTATGCGGGAACTAACCAAGGGCTTTTCTATCAATATAATGGTCAATATACATTAAATACATTATTTGAAGAGCCACAGCTAAGTATTAACATGGGTGAATGGTATACTAGTGGCACCACCTCTAGTAGAAGGTACGAAGCTTATGGAAAAGATAATAGTTTGTCTTTTGTTTTGCGTACTACACAAAATGCAACTGGAGCTGTCACATTTGCTAGCGACTATTTTGATGGCTATGTAATTAGCGACATTTATTACAATACTTTTTACAGATACAACGATAAAGGAGAAAGAACAGAGCATCCCGCAATCTACTTGGCAACCGATTACAGTGTATGGGCATTTACCACAGATCCTGCTCCGAATTCTCCTGGCCCTGGAGCACGAGGGGCTAATCACACTCTGCTTGTTGGGCGTGAAATGTTTGGAAATTTTATATTGAGAAACATCAATAGAACTAATCCAAGTGCTTTAGGCACTCCAGTGAAAGTCAATAAAATTGTGCCAATTCCATCTGGAGGAAGATCTACATGGCTTGCTTTCGCCACTTCTAATGGTGTGTATGTTGTCATCAATTGGAAACAATGTGATGTTGGGGATCCCAATGGACTATCTTTTTATCCGCAAAATGTAAATAGTAATAATCAAACCATAGGTAGACAATGTTTTGCAATTGTTAATAAAACAAATGACTCAACTAATTCTATTTATTTCTGCGCAACAGACATGGGTGTTTATAAATCTACAAGCAGATGTACAGACTGGGCTCCAACATCTAAGTTTGAAGGACAAGAATTATCTGTTAATGATCTTAAGTATTTTACTGATATTTCTGGCAATGGCTACCTAGTTGTTACAACAAATATTGGTCTTTGGATTACTGATGACGATGGAGATTCTTGGTCTACTATAGAATCGTATTCAGACCCGAATATACAAATTTTGTCCACTCCTACTTATGGCGCACCTTTCTCGGATAATCCTAAGCAATATTTCAGTTCTATAAGCACTGGTAAAATAAGCAAAGCTTTCATGTACATTAATCCGATGAATTTGACAGGAATTACATCTGTTTATGCTAAAATTAGCAACGGAGTAAGCACTTATCTTTCATCTAGTTTTGTTGAACTAACTTCAAGAAGCTATCCAGGCATGTATGGTTTTGCATTTACGAACGCTCAATATCCAGCTAACACCACTTATTATTTAGCCCCTCAAACTCTTTCTAGTGTTTATGACTCTGAGCTTACGTGGGGAATTTCAAATTTAGATAATCCTTTTGCAAATGGTTACGCGCAAACTAATTCAGCAATTTCAGGAGCAAATTTAGGGTTAGATTTCTTCTTCAAAATTAACTTAAATACGCCTGCTACACCAACAGAAACAATTGAGCCAGTAGGTTTTTATAATACCAGTTATGCAGTAGGATTTGCACAAGGCAATTGGTCTGGAGCAGCAATTTCAACAACAGGAAGCCTTTATTCAAATATTGGCATTTTGTGCAACACTGTTATTGATATCTCTAAATCATTTGAAATTAATGACACTGCAATCATTACCCTTTCAGGGGTTTCAACAAATTATTTAAGAAACGCGATTGTAAACACTCTTGTTCCAAATGGTTCAGACACCAATACACTTTACAACAGATTACAAAATGGTATGGGAACAAGTAAATTCTTAACAAGTATTTATGGCTTCAACAATAATATTAATGATTTGCTCTTTTTCTCTACTGCAGATGCTTCTACATCAAATTGTTTAACTAGTAGTTCTCAAGTTTATCAAGGTTACACCAATAATTCTACAGCAATCCAGAATTCAGTAAATTATGTTTCAAATACAGGAAGATTATCTAAACTTTACGATGCAGTGCTATATAACTCGAGATTGCAATTTCCTGCTGTAATTGCTGGATATTATTCAAGCAATTTAGACGAAGTGGACACTAATTTCATTAATGTGCAAGCTGTAAAAGAGTCCTATAAACAAAGTTTTTCTACGTACCTGCAATTGAATTTAGTCAATATTTCGGGAAGCACTTATGGAATTTATTATCAAGATGATTCTAATAATTTTGTATGGCTACCAGAGACATATGAATACAGTCTCACTTTATTTGATAATAATACAGCAGATGATTCATCATTTGTTTTTGACCCTCTTACAGGTATAGGAACCAATTATTCAGCAGCAGCCCCAGAAACTTTATTACTCAGTAAAAATTGGGCGTTTGATTCAAGTATTCAAGATTTGTCATCAGCTTTTACAGCTTTGACAGAATCTTCAGATGCTACAGAGATTGCGCTGAATCAATATGCTAAAGGATTCAAACCTTTGATGATTGTCGGAACAGATGGAAATGATGATTCATCTGCCACGCCAATTGGAGTAAATAGTTCTCTTAAGGTTGCTTGGACTGGTACAGGCACACAAGTGTTGGTGGTGGAACCTAATGAGTCTGGAAATCAAGAAGAGCTAAGAACGATGATTCAAGACACTAATTCTAAAATCTTGAAATACAATAATGATCCAGAAACACTTCTTAAAAATGCCTTGTTTGAAGATGATTCATTAGATTTATTTAGCTCTGTGTGGACAAGAAATTATGATTTTGAGTCATTTAATTTTATTAGTTACATTTATGCAAAATTTGTTATCCCTTCAGGCACAACTGTAAAAGTGGAATTCAAATGGACGAAAGACAGAATAAATTTCAGTAACTTTATTGAAGTAAATTCAGGCGAGCCATATAACCTAAATCAAAAAGTTTTAAGCATTTATTATCGTGTTACAATGACTGAAAGTTATGCAAATGGACAAAGAGTGCTACCTTATGTTCAGCAACTTTATCATGTTGTAGTAACGCCTTCTATTCAGACTTATTTAACATATCCACAAGAAATTGATGGTCAGCTTTTTGAGACTTTGGCTTCTGGTTCATTTACCAATAATTCATTGGTAACAATTACTCCGATTGTGGGCAGAACTGAATCTACAGACACAGCATATTTTGAACAAGTACAATTAAATAGAAATGGAGTGCTCCCAAACAGGCAACTTTCCTATCGTATAACTCCTCCTAGAACTGTTACCGGTTTAAAGCTTCTACCTTTGAAAAATGAAGAAAGTAATTTAGGGTATTACATTACCGACACAAGTGGAAATATTTACACTTGGACAGTAAATGATACGTTTAGCTTGTTCGCAAATGGTGCTCAACTACCTCCTTCGCCGCCAGCAAATGCTTACACCACTGTTCCTGAAAGTGGAATTGTTTATGTTTCGAGCAATATTTATGTTCAAGTCAATAATCAATTTTTATATGAATCTTTCACTGCAACAATTGCTTATGCAGAACAAAAAGAAAGTATAATAGGTGAACCTACTATAACTTATGATTACCGCACATACTATTTCAGCAATGGAAGAATACCTACTGACGCAAATGTTGTTGTTTTGGTAAACCAAGAAATTTATAAAGGCAATTATGTAATAAGTGCTTATGATGGAACTGTCACTTTTGCAAAAACTTTGGATGCTTTTGATTATGTTACCATTTTTGTAAAATTTGCTAATTCATTTAGAGCAGGTTTACAAGTAGAAAGCTACAGTCAAGGCAATTTATCTTTGCAAACTTTCAATTTTACTTACACAAGTATTCCGAATCTGCAAACATATAATGACTCTTTTAATTATTCTACACCTATTTTGATTGGCTCACCTTCTTTAGAGCCATATTCTCCAAACAGAGATAGTGAATTAAGTTTAAGTTACAATTATTTTGATGACTCCAATGTTCCAGAATCAGGGACACAAATCACATGGTGGAGACAAAGAACAGGAATCGAATATGTAGTTTACGATCCTTCTGTTTCACTCAATGTGTCGGGAGCTTCTTTCTCAGGATTGGGCACAGCAAAAGTGACATCGTATTACAACCGAGACGAATATCCTTTTTCTCTTTCTGTAACTCTTAACTCAAATGGAATTACTACACAAATTGTGAATGTTGCAATTGAGGATAGAGGCAAGAACTTTATTGGAACTAGCACTAGTTTTGTGTCGCCAGTTTATATTCAATCTACAGGAACCGCAATCAACAATCTTGGTTCAGCAATGACAGCCTACACATTGTCAACATCAGCAATACTGGGATATGCCACTACTGATTACTTTGTTAGAATTAATCCAAATAGTCCAATTGGTTATTCTTCAACATTTTATGGATTTGCAAATACCCCTGATATTGTAGATTTTCCGAATTATGACAATAGATCTTTTGAAAGATCTGTAGATATTGGAGATAGAGCATTGTTTGATGCTAGAGATGTGGTTTATACTATTGTTACACCAAGTAATGGAGTTAATTCTGGTGGGGCTTATCAATCAAACCCTATAACTATCAGTGCTAATTTTACCCCAACTGTATCTAGTTTGTCAGTGGCTGGATTAATAGCTTCATTCAATGGACTTAACACAACTTTAACTGTTCCAGTAACTTCTAATCAAATCCCTACATATAATTTCATTTATCCGATTTCTCCGTACACAGAACGAAGTTCAATAAATTGGTTCAAACTTTCAACTAAAGGCCCAGTTCTGTTGTCATCAGTGGCATCTCTTTCTAGCTCTTTGATTAATCCTGCTGATCAAATATATTATAATTTGTATCCAGGAGTAGTTAATGCAGATGGAACAATTGGATACGGTAATACCACTAGCTCAGATGTATATACAGTTGTTTCATAGGAATTTTCCCACACAAAACTGAAATTATAATTATGTCCACCTTCTTTAGATTTATTCCAGATTTGAAAGATAAACTTGTAAATGTTGTTTCTGCTTTAACTGAACAGCAAAATTGGGGTCTTTCGTTTATTGATGCTCAAAATGCTTGGAAACATGCCAAAGGTGATGGAGTCAAAGTGGCAGTAATAGACACTGGCTGGGTAGATCATCAAGATTTAAATATTAATTTTCTTGAAGGACATGATGCAACAGGTAACAATGATTACATTGATAGGGGCAATTTTCACTCCACTCACGTTAGCGGGATAATAGCAGCTAATTGCGAAGATAGAGTGGGTGTTATGGGAGTAGCGCCTAATGCTAAACTAGTGACTATTAAAGCTTTGAATGATCAAGGGGAGGGTTCTTTTGATTACATTTTAAGAGCACTTGAAATAGCTCATGATTTAGATGTAGATATTATTAATATGTCTCTAGGAACTTCTGTGCTTCCTTTTGATGATAGAATGCATAATATTTTGAAAGATATAGCCGCTATGAATAAAATAGTGGTATGCGCCAGTGGTAATGATGGACAAAGTGTGCAGTATCCAGCTAAATATGATGAAGTAATTGCTGTAGCGGCGCTTACGGCTTCTGGGACTTTGGCAAGGTTTTCTTCTACTGGGCCAGAACTTGATGTAGCAGCTCCAGGTGTTAAAATCTATTCTACATGGAGTAACAATCAGTATATTAATTTAGATGGAACATCATTGGCTTGTCCATGTATTTCGGGTATGATTGCCTTAATTCTTTCATGGTATAAAGCAAATCCTGATCCACTTTTTGTAAAACATTATCAATATCTTATAAAACTTCTTTATGAGCTGGGAGAATCAAACATCATTCAAATAGGCGGAACAAATATTGGTGTTCCTAAATTTGCAAATTTTGATCCATGGAAAAATTAATATGCCTGAAAAAGTCAAAGATCAAATTCAATTAATAATTCAGCAAGCTATTCCGGCTTCTTGCACCATTTATGTCAAAACGAGAAAGGACTCATGGGCAGGTAGCGGCTTTCACGTTGGAAACGGATATATTGCAACAGCTTCACATGTTGTACCTCCTGACATTATTGATTCCGGAGAAGTGGTGGTTACTTTTGATCAGTCTAAAATGATAAGAGCTTCTATTTACAGAACAAATCCTAGTTTGGATTCTGCTATCCTAAAAATTGAAGATTGGGTGGAAATCCCCAGTGTTATGTTAGCTAATTCTGATTTAATTGAAGTGGGAGAAACAGTGGCAGTAATAGGGGCTCCTGAAGGATGGTCAGATACCGCTACAGTAGGAAGGGTATCAAATGTAAATCAATCAATGGGCGAACAAGCCCCAAGTGAAGCGTGGAATAATGTAATGTTTGTAGACGCAAAAATACTTCAAGGAGTTTCTGGTGGGATGTGCATTGGTACAGACGGACTAGTTATTGGTTCCGTGATTGGAGTGACAGGAACTTTGGCTGAATATGGCATTGGACAAAATGTAATTTGTCCATCTAACAAAATTATAGCCACTTTGCGCTCGTAAAATACGTATAAATAAATTGATGGATTATTATAGTGTATTAGGCGTGAATAGAAATGCCTCAGAAGACGAAATTAAAAAAGCTTACCGAAGTCTTGCTAAAACATATCACCCTGATGTAAATTCAGATCCTGCTGCAGAACAAAAGTTTAAAGAAGTGTCTGAAGCTTATGAAGTTTTGTCAGATCCGCAAAAAAAATCCAATTATGATAACTTCAGAAATGTTGACGGCCCTTCAAATGTTCATTTTCATGGGGGCTTTGGCAATTTTGGATTTGAATCTATATTCGAACAATTTTTTGGAGGTGGTTTTAGGCAACCTTTCAATTCTGACTTAAACCTTGAAGTAAGTGTTCCTCCTAGCATTCTTTTAAATGGTTCAAAAATAAATGTTTCTTTCAATCGAGTTGTGAGCGATGCTTCCGGCAATCGTATTACTGAAAATCACAGCACGGAAATTAATATTCCTGCCAATTGTCCAATTTTAGCAACATTACAAATCGCTAGTTTAGGTAATCAAGAATATAGTAATTTGCCGCCTGGAAATCTTTATGTGAAAGTCAACGTTGCTCTTGATTCTGCTTTTAGGCTTAATAGAGAGGGTGATGTAGTATTTAAAAAAGATATTACTTTTAGCGAATGGGCAAACAATGAGAGATTATCAGTTGACCGATTTGGAGTAGAAAAACTCACATGCGACTTAGCAAACCTGAAGAATTCAGAGCAAAGACTGGTTTTTGCAGGTAAAGGTTTGCGAAATTCGAATAATACTAAACAAGGTGATTTTGTTGTTGATTTTCGAATTAGCAAATAAGTAATTAACAATAAAAAGGAGAAAAAACATGCCAATGATTAAAAGAGCCAAATCAGGACAAATCGACGAAATGGTTGACAAGGAAACAGCAACCCCCACTAGAGTAAGTTTAGCTTGGAGTGATGAGCAAGAGACCAAGGACTCAGTACTTCTCGAAGTGCCTACAACCAAAGAGTATAACATTGATGTTGATCTTGATGAAGACGATCCAGATTCCATCGCAGTTAGAATCTAATTTTTCCCCCATTATATTGGGGGAATTTTTTTTACTATTTTTTCGTATAAATAACTGTGTTCCAAATTTGAACCAGGAGAAAAGCTATAAATTTACTTTTGAAAAACGATTACACCACTGTTTCTGGTGAATATAATTATTCTGACTTAAAGATAATTACAGAAATTTGTTCTTATGTGGTGCCTAATATTGATTTTGTGCACAAATACCAAACAGGTGTTTGGGATGGCAAAATAAGCCTATTTAACAAAAAAACAATGAGCTTTCCTTCTGGTATGCTAACCGATGTATGCAGTGAACTCAAAGCTCATGGTGTAAAATTTACTGTTCAAGATAAAAGACCAAAACCTAAAGTTAAACGTTTGGCTGTCGTAGATTTAGGTGAGCATTCATTTCGTGATTATCAAGAAAAGGCTATAGAAATTTTCAAGGAAAAAACGAGAGGTATTTTAGCCATGTGTACTGGCGCTGGCAAAACTAAAACTTCATGCGGATTAATTTCTGAGCTATCAGTGTATCCTGTAGTGTTTGTTGTGCCATCAATTTCACTTTTGAAGCAAACAGTTAGGGAGTTCAAAGAAAGTCTTAAACCATTAGATTCTTCGTTTTGTGTAGGTGAATTAGGCGGCGGAGTTTATAACATTGCTGAAAATGGGGTGAATGTCGCCACTTATCAAACTTTGCTCACTGCTTTTGGCAAAAAGTATTCTATTGAGAAGAAAAAGATCATAGATATTTCTGAAGACAAAAAGAATTCTATTAAGGAATTTGAAAAAAAACTAAAGGTGCTGAATGTTGATTTGACTAATTCTCCGTCCACAAAACGCAAATCAATTGAGAAAAAAATCAAAGAAGTGGAAAACAAAATTAAAGAAGCTAAGAAAGTAATTGTCGCTAAAACAAAAATTAGAGAACTAATTGAAAAATGTCAATTTTTAATTATTGATGAAACACATATTGCCGCAGAAACTGTGGAATTAATTTCCTTAAAAGCAATCAATGCTTACTATAAGTGTGGACTTTCAGGAACCCCCAAAAGACTTGATAATCAGGATATAAGAATGTTTGGCTCCACAGGGCCAATTATTCACAAAGTAACATCTTCTGATTTGATTAAACGAGGATTTCTTGTGAAACCTTATATTTACCCAATTGATATTAGCTTTATCAATAAGAGCGGAGCTACTTACCAAGAGACCTACAAAGAAGCAATTGTGCTTAATGAGGCAAGAAATCAATTAATAAGGGATCTTGCGATAGAAATGCACAAGCAAGGAAGACCCACTTTAATTATGGTAGAGAGATTGGAACACGGCAGAGATTTACAAGCAATGATAGAAAATTGTTTATTTGTTCCTGGATCTGATGGCTCAGATGATAAACCCATTCCCGATGAGGAACTTGATTATCGTAAATATCAACTTGATAGGCTAGAAAAAAATGAAATCATAATGTGTGCTACATCTTGGTGCTATACTGGAATTGACGCTCCTAAAATTTCTTGTTTAATTTTAGCATGCTCAATTGGTTCACCAAACATTGTAGCCCAGCAAATTGGTAGAGGTCTTCGCTTAGCAAAAGACAAAAACTCATGTATCATATTTGATTTTAAAATGGGAGAGCAAAGTCTCAAAAGACATTTTTCTTCAAGAAGTAAAGTTTATTCTTCTGAAGAAGAATTTGTAGTGAAAGTTTTGAAATATAACAATGGGAAAGAATCATATGTATAAAACAAATTTTTCTGGAGCACCTAAAAAATGTCCAAATAGAACCTGCAGAGCAATTTTCTATCGGGATTCCCATAAAGGTTTTTTACCTAAAAATGAATTAGAAATTTTTGCGGTTATGAGATGTCACTCATGTAGAGATACTTTTTTAGTTTCGCAAATGCTTCATATGGTTCATGAATACAAAATGTCTCTACCAGAAAGAGAAGTGGTAAAAAATAAAATTGAAATTTTTACCAAAGAAGATGAGGAAATTTTCAGGAGAGAATTATATTCTGACGACAACCCATTGTTTAATCTCTATGACGGTTTTTATCCAGGTTCTACAGATAATCCGCAATCCGATGTATAAGTACTCTATATGGGTATAGTTATTGGTATAGATTTGGGTACAACCAACTCTGTAGTGTGTTACAAAAATTCACAAGGTAAATATAATTTTGTTAAAGATGAATCTGGTAGAGAACTAATTCCCTCCGTAGTATGTTTTACAGAACCAATTCAGGTGGGAAGAGAGGCTGTTGAAAATGAGGAAGATTTTCCAGAATTAACTATAAGGTCTTCAAAAAGATTTATTGGTGAACACACAAAACTAATAAATTCATTTGATGCCACTGATGTAGCAGAACATATTTTAACGTATCTTAAGCAAATTACAACTTCCTATACAAATGAAGAAATTGAAGGAATTGTAATTACTGTTCCAGCTTATTTTAATCAAAATCAACGCCTAGAGACTAAAAAAGCTGCTGAATTATCTGGGTTAAAGGTTTTGAGAATTATTAATGAACCAACAGCCGCTGCTCTTGCCTATGGGGAAGAAACACGAGTGAATGAGCTTGTTTTAGTTTATGACTTAGGAGGCGGAACTTTTGATGTAACATTGCTTGAATTGACAGATCAAAACATTTATACTGTGTTAAGTACTTCAGGAAATACTAAGCTTGGTGGAGATGATTTTGACAATGAAATTATCAACTATATCAAATCAAGCTTGCCCAGTAATTTAGTTACGTTTAAGGACTTTGATGTTAGACTTAAAAAGTTTGCAGAAGAAATCAAGCTACAATTAAATTATAAACAAGAAGTGAAAAAAACTTTAAAGTATTGCGGAGCAATAAATAATAGAATTTATCACCACAAACTTTCAATAAATAATGAAACTTACAAAAAACTTATTGAACATCTTTTGTTTAAAACAAAAATGCACGTTTTAAATGCATTGAATGATGCTTCAAAAAAAATATCTAATTTGACAAAAATAATTTTAGTAGGAGGCTCCACTAAATCCGTTTTTGTCAGAAAGTATGTTAAGGAAAATTTCAACACAAAAGTTTATCATGAAATAGACCCTGATCTGACAGTGGCTGCAGGAGCGGCAAATTTAGCCTACTCTATTACACATAAAAGCCACGATGATACTTTGTTGATAGATGTTACACCTTTATCGCTGGGAATAGAAACTAAAGGAGGATTGCTTACTAAAATCATTCCCAGAAACACTAACATTCCAGTATCTGCATCGCAAGAATTTAAAACTGCAGAAGATAACCAAGAGAGTGTAAACATAAGAATTTATCAAGGTGAACGCCCTCTTTCAAAAGACAATGAATTACTTGGTGAATTTGTTTTGAGTGGATTTGAAAAAAGACCTAGAGGTCAAACAAAAATCGTAGTAAAATTTGAAATAGATTCTTCGGGACTAATTACTGTAACAGCATTTGATAAAATTTCAGGCTTGCAATCTGATGTTACCTTGAAGCCTTTAACATCAGAAGTGGTAAATCGACTACTTGATGATATTGAAACTTTTGAAAGTATTGATAAAATTATTTCTGATACTCTTGAAACACACGATTTAATTAATAATGCTAAAACATTGATCTTAAGCAAACAAATGAAAGGTGAAAAAGTTGAAGACTATGAGGCGTCATTAGAGCTTGCCAAAGATAATCTTGAAACACTTCGAGCTTTTGTTAGTTCAATGCGTGGATTCTAGCAGTGATCTATACGTATTTTTTTGAATTTAATAACGTACATAATAATATGAAAAAAACTAAACTAATTAATTATGATAAATTGGGTATAGCCTTGTCCACAATATGTGTACTACATTGTTTAGTTTTTCCTGTTATAGTTGCCTTAATTCCTTTTGTAACTTTTTTGGCTTTTTTTGAAAATCCTTTTGTTGAGTTTATTTTAATTTGGCTAGCTATTTTAAATGCTGGTTTTTCTGTTACCATAGGATACAAAAAACATTCAAATTTTATTGTTCCGGCAGTATTTCTTGGCGCTATAATTATTTTTGGTGTTAATATTTTTGCTCATGATTTGGTGCACAAATACAAATTTATTTTGCCATTTGGTTCTGTGTTAGCTATTTTTGCACATTATTATAATAGAAAACTGTGTAGCTCATGCGAAAAATGTAAAACAGATGAATAAAAATACTGAACTCTTCAAACTAATACCCTGCTTTGTTAATCAAATTGTTTTCGAGAACCAATCTGATTATATCGTGGGGCTTTTAGTTGACGATGTTGAAGATGAAATTGGAGTTCCAATTAATAACTATGATGGTTCAATTCTGACATTTGTTCATTCAGGATGTGCCGAAAATGCTCATATCAACACTATCCACCAAGTCCTTATCAAATTTATGGAAAATGCAGGATTTGATTTAGAAAAAGTTTTTATAGAAGCAAAACATGGAGACATTACTTACTGCAGATTAAAGTGGACAAAAAATAATAATTCTATTTTTAACGTTGTTGGAATAGGCGATGCATTAATTTTACATAGTCTTACTGCTTGCGACATGGTCATCACACAAAACGTACTAAAGCAATTTGAAAAGTTTGATTCTTCTGGATATTTAGATACCTATGAAGATTAATTTATCCCTACCCATGCTTTCACTTCAAAGTCTGCATACATTTTTTGATCAGAAAAACTTGAACTTCTTTGTGTTATAATTGCGGTGTGAATTCCCAATGCAGGCGGAATTACTCCTTGAATAGCCGCATTTCTTCCACCACTATAAAAAATCTGGAAGCTAGGCACTTCATAATTTAATTCGCCTGTTTTTTGTAATGTTACGTTGCTTGATAATCTCAATGTGTCAACATTTGACGTAGTACTAGTTAAGTAATTATAGTTGGTAGTGACACCTGTTACGTTATTAATAGCAATGGATGCTTTGCCACTAGCTGTAATTTCAATTCCTCCAACAGAAATGAATGGAAATTGCCAACCAGAATATGAAGCAGCTTCATTTTCTGTGGACGGATCCCAAACTCCATCATTTAGACCATCGTAAGGAACCTCATAGTTAGAGTTCACTGTATTGCCTTGATACACACCTAGAAAATTATTGTCTGAAGACTGAATCTTTATGTTAATGGTGCAATCTTCAACATACCACTTGAAACCTCCAAAGTTCACAAAGAAGTCATAGTTTAGAGCTGCCCTTGCGGCTTTATCTAAATTAGTGGCAGTGATGTAGCTTTGTGCAGTGGCTCCGAAATTTACTTCATAAACATTTACTGAGTTATTTGGGTCTCCATCAGATTTCAAAGTGAAATTAACACTTGAACCATCAGCTCCAATTTTTATTGACGCACTTACTAAAAGTGGAAGACTATTGTTTGGCAAGCCATTGGTGTATTGCAAATTGAGCAAATCATGTAACAAATACAAGCCGTCAATAATAGCGATGTTAGCTGGCCCAACAAGAATGGGCGCATTTACTGTAATATCTTGGCTCACAGGTCTAATCTCTAAAACTTTTGTATTTGGAGTTCCCTGTAAGTAAAATTTTGCAGTAGCAGGTTCCTCATCTTTAACAGTCAAGTTTTGAACAACATATGGGTTCAAGCCAGTGTTTATTCCATTATCTGTTTTAATTGTTATAAATTTATAAACACCATAAAAATCATTGTTCAAAGGCATATTATAATTTTGGATTTAATATGGATAAATACCTTTTTAAAGGGGCATTGGAATTATGCTAAAAAGAAAACCTGAGTTTTCTGGAGTATCTGGGGCCATTCTGAAGAACCCTTCAGTGGTTCTTTCAATAACACCACCAGGTAAGTTTTGTGAGGAAATATTAAGTAACGCATTATTAATATAGGCTCTTATGGGCCCAAATCTACAATCTAAATTTATATCGTTATAAAAACCACCGAATGAATAAGAGAAAATGTCATACAATGACGTTATGTGCTCTACCAGCTTAAAATTTACACTTACTGCATACACACCAGTAGAGTAGGGGCGATCAATACCAACAAAAGAAGTGGATGGGCCACCACAATTAGTTCCAAGAAAATATTTTTGATCTATTTCTTTTTTAACAGTCATATCAAATGAATAAACATTTTCTAGCTGAGAACCATCTCTTTCAAAAAAACAGTCGTACCAAGTTAAATTTCTATAAATATTCAAATCTTCTGACGGATAAGTAAGAGGAGAAGTGTTAGCTACATCTGTTTGGCCTTTTATATCAGCTTGTATTTCAACATCGTTATCTTTTTTAGCAGAAATTGTAAGTTTTTCTAATACACAGATATCAAACACTAAAGAATTTGTACTGGCAATATACGGTGGACTTTCTGCGGTCAAACTTGTATTATATGGTAAAAGAAATGTGGATAAAGAAAAATAATTTTTATAATCTTGAGAAAAATCAATTAAATTGTTTACGCCTGGCTCCAAGGTATTTGACTCTGAAATTCCTGGAATTACTTTGATACTTCCTTCTATAACTTTTTTCTTTAATTCTGAGACCGCTCTACCTGGGCCGCCCTGAATGTATAGCTGATTAATGTTAATATCTTGCTTCATTTGCACAGAATATTCAACAGTGTGAATTGTATTGATTGAGTCAATAACTATTGGAGGAGACAGAATACCTGTTAGAAAAACAGACCTATTAAGATGTGTATACATTGCTGATTTTCTCCATTATTTTATCAGCCACTTTGAATTGACCTACTTGATCAGCAATGTTTGCCGTTTTGATCAAGCTTTGCACAGATGCCGCAGTTGGTTTAGCTGGTTTAGAAATGAAATTGAACCCTCCTGCAATTGCAAATTCAAGCTCTTGAGTGTTGGTAATATCAGCAATTGTTTTGCCCACAGGCAATCTTTCCCACCTGCTTTCTCTAGTCCGATTATATTCGTCTTCTTGAAACTTTTGTTGCTTCATCATATCATCGCTAAATGGTTTATTTTTTCTTCTTCCTTGTAACTTAGCATTGATACCATCTTCATCTCCGCCATACATCTCCCACACTTCAAGTGCTAAATCTTTTGCGGATTTATTAAAATTACCTTGTAAAAAAGTTTTAAAGTCCAAATCAGCAAGAATTTTACCAATGTTATCTAAGGGCGAGTAAATTATTTGGAATGTGGGAGCAGGAGGGCCAGCAGGTGCTGGAGGAGCACCCATTGTCATTGCGTCTAATCCTAAATCTTGTGATGTTCTTTTCATTAATATTGTACGTTATAGTTCGAGCGATGCTTGGTTTCACCAGGATAAAACATTGGTTCTGTTGGATGATAAAAATCCCAGGTGTCATTGAAATATTCGTCTTTGTGTTCTTTTGACATCATCTGATCAAGAAATTTCTCGATTTCATCCTGATTAGTGATTTCAAAAGGTTTTTGTTTACCTTCGGATTCAGAAAAATCCTGAAATGTTTTTGGTAAAGTTTGTGACTCTTTATAAAGTCCTTTACTTAAATCGTTAACTTTCTCTAAAACCAAAGAAGTAATGTTGCTAGCTAATCGCGTGTTGGAAATTTCACTTTTGATATCAGCGACAATGATTGCTTTTTCATTTAAACTAAGTTGCCCTAAAGTTAATGAATCTACAACATCTAAAATTTGACTTTCATGCATACTATAATCTTAAAACTTTTTTAATTAAAATCCTTTTTATGTGCTAATTTTTTCAACGCTTGTGTTACTAAATCAGCTTGAGCAAATTTTTGCTTTGTATCCAAGTGGTTGCTGATTTTTTTTAATGTCTCAGCTATTTTTTTTGTTTTATGTGTGAAAGCTGTAATTGATGGATTGTTTACATCGTACACTCCTGTGTTTCCAAGCGCAGATTTGATGTTTTTATTATTCCAAACAATATAGTGTTGTGTATTTTCATTTACACCAGGCATATTCCTGAAATACTTATGTGCATCCATTATAATTCCGTCATAACCCATATTTTTGAAAACTTCTGCGGCGAAAGATATAGCATCGCCATAATCGTCATATATCTCTATGTTGCCATTTCTTAAAATCTCATTCACTTTCACAGCTGATATTTGATAATTATTTTCCTCAAGCTTACTCCAAAGTTCTGATGAAAAATCTTCATATAGTAGTTCGCCATCATACCCAAATTCATAGCCTGTATCCTTAATTGCATCAATTAATTTCAAAAAATTACCTGATTCTGAAAATTCGCCATCCTCATCTTCATCAAAATCGTACACAAACATAGTGGGCTCATTGTAATGAGTTAAAAAAAGTGGATTATTCATTTTGACATATACTGGAATAACATTTGGTCTTTGGCCATGTAATTCATCTGTTGCCATGAGTTTAAATAAATCATCTAGATGTTCTTCTTTTATTTTAATTTCATCGTCATCATGATTTTTTTGTTCAGGAGTTAAATTATTTTCTAGTTCAATTTCATCAGTATTTTCTTTGACTTCAAACCATTCAGGATATTGATTTTTGTATTTTTCGTAAATTTCTTGTTTTTGTTTATCATCCATATAATCAAATTCATTGAAATACCTGTCCTTTAATGTTTCAATATTGTTTTTTAAATCTGATCCTTCACCAGTGTAATTTAAGCTAGAATCTTGTGGATTATTTGAAAAATAAAAAGCTTTCCCCCAATAATTATATGGAAACGCTTTTTGTAAATCAAAAGTATCAAATGCATGTGTTGTTCCGTGATATAAAACTTGCGGTTCATTGTTTAAGTCTTTTATCACTTTATCTTGAGCCCATTGATCAAAAAACAAACTTGGTTGCTTGATATCAAATTGAGACACTCTTAATAACTTGCTCACATTATTATTTTTTTAATCATAGATTAAAAACCTTCTTTTATTTCATAGTTTAGCCCTACACCAAACAGTGTAGAGTCAGGAAACCAGCTTGAAACAGCTATTCCCAGAATAAATGAATCAGATTGTTTAGCAAGTTTTCCTTTTTCAACTAGATTCAATTCTATCATTGAGGTGTCTAATCCATCTTTGTATAAAGGAACATAAGCACTAGTGGCTGTTTCGGCTATATTTACATACTTAGTAAGCATCAGAGGCTTACTGAAAGTCTCAGCTGGGCAACCATAATCGTAAGGCACATAGTAGCAGGAAGAGTTGTTCAATAAATTGGTGGATAAATCTAAATCTGTTTTTATTGAAAATATTTGCCCAGGGAAATTATATACAATGTTGCTTTTTGTCAAATATACTTTATCAGTTATTTTTTGGATTGTGTAAACTCCAGATAGTAAATCATTGAAACTAGCATTATTGACTAAAATTGTTTGTCCAGTGTTTAAGATTATGTTTTTAAATGTAGATATTGGCAACGAAGTTCCGTCAAATCCTGAAGAAATTTTTGTAATATAAAAATCCAAAAGATAATTAAATTGATTTGTGGGCAATTCATACCACGTAAAGTTGTTGGGTATTGTTGTATTTATAGCTGTTGGAACTGCTAAAAAGTTTTTAGTTACTTCAGCGTTAGTATAAGTAACATAAGCAAAATTTTGGAAATCATAAGAGAATCCCCCATATGTTACTGATTTCCTTAAAAAGTTCATTGCTTTACTAAAATAAGAGGATTGTACTCCTAGTGGGTAATCTGTTGTTTTTTCCAAAATGTATCCTGGTTGTGATAGGTTTTGAATATACTTTGTTCCATTTTCAAAACCCGATGAAAACACAGATTGTGCAATTCCGGTTTCATAACTTTCTATATTGCAAATTTTTACCCATGTGGGTTTTGATATGTTGAGCGCAGAACCATAAAAGTTATTTGTGTTCAAATCAAAATTAATTCTTGAAAAAGTGGACGCCGCTGAGCTGCTTATAATATTTCCATACTGCGAAAAATAAATATACATTTTGTTTGTTGTAAAGTTGAGAGTAGAAAAATAATATGTGTCTGACGTAGACACGCCAGCTCTCTGTGTGGGATAAAAAATTATAGAATTTTCATTAACTACAAAGTTGTTTGCATTTTTCTTAAGAAGAACTCCGTAAGACATCAGTTGGTCACCTCGAAAGTTTGCTCATTCAAACTATAATTAATATTTAGGGAATGCCCGATAATTTCATATGACGCCCAAGTAGGAATATAAAGTGAAAAAGAAAAAGAGTCAGAATTCAAAATGTAATTATTTGCTGTGGTATTAGTGTATATTTCGAACCCTAATGGTGCATCATTGACTCCACCCACTTGTATACCCCAGTATGTAGGGTCTTGAGTAACAGCGCTACTTAGTTCAAATTTATTAAAATTAAAATTCACAGACCCATATAAATAATTTTCTGATGTGGTAGTTTGCGGATTGACAAACCACACTGCATTTGCACTAAGCGTGTCTAAATCATAGCCCACTTTAACAAATTGATGTATGAAAACATAAGATGGATAAATCGGAACAAAATAAACTTTTGCATTAGCTATTCTTACTATGCTATAAATACCAGTGGTTTTACCACCTAAAGACCCAGAACCATTGGTTGTTATGTTTATGGCAATAGTTTCTCCTACAGCAGGATAAACATTTTTAGCAGAAAAAACAGAAAAGTTAATCTCATAAGCAACAAGCTCAGAAGCAAATGAAATTCCATAGTCGCAATATTGAAGATTTAAGCCAAGGGTTTGAGAAACCCAGTATTTATTTGAGCCATCATAATATAATCCGTAATAAGCAGTGCCATATCGATCTACAACTTTTGCTCTTGTAAAAATATAATCTTGGTTTTGTGTGAGGGCTTCATTGATACTTGCAATCCCCGTGGTAGCGTATGAATCCGAACTATCATCATAAATAGTAAGTAGTACACCTTGAACATTTGTCACACGATAAACTTTATTTTCTGCGGCATTATTTTGATTTCTTAATAGCAACAAATCATTTATCTCTAAAGTATTTGATAGGAAAACAGTATATTGATTCACTTGATATGAATTGCCGCCTAAATTTACTAAGTTTACATTTGTAGGGGCCCCATAATAATCACTGTCTGTAGCTTTTATTAATGGCAAAAACGATACTGTTGGAGATTGTTTATTTAACAACCTATATTTGAATCCATAATCAAATCCATTCAAGTTATAATAAGTTGCTCCTCTGGTTGATGCTATATCAATATTGTTAAACCCAGTGTTAAATTGATGACATTTTTGACTATAAAATGTCCAAATATATTCTTTCTGTTTTGTGTTGGTGTAACCGCCGTTAGCTTCCGAAAAACTCAAAGATTGTACAGATATACGAGGCTCCAAAATTTGATTATTTGAAGCCTCATAAAGTTTTGTGTCTTGAGGCATTGGTATATCGGTTAAACTCATTTTACTTTAAAAATACTTGAAGCCGCTGCAGACAGTATAGATCTTTCCACTTTATTCATTGTGATTGATGCTGCCACCTCATGTGATTTACCTCCATTAATAGCGTGTGCGAGACCACAGCTATGTTTATCAAGATAAGGATTCTCAATTTGAGACATGTCACCAAGAAAAACCACTTTTGAATTTTTTCCACATCTTTCAATGACCATTCTGGCTTCTTTTGGACTTACATTCTCAGCTTCATCAAGAATTATGAAAGAGTTAGGTATTGATCGACCTTGAATAAAAGCCATAGCCTCTACTTCAATAATCCCATCTTCAACCATTTCTTCAAAACTGTTTCCGCCAAATTTACCAGTGTCGTAACCCTTAAAGCCTGTAAGCTGAATGATATTGTCTTTTATTGGGCCAAGCCATGCTGAAACTTTTTCTAGTTTAGAGCCTGGTAAAAATCCAATGTCTTTGCCGCCTACAGCCACCATAGGTTTCATGACAATAATTCTATCATATTGGCCCATGTTAACTTTTTCTAATCCTACAGCTACAGCTAACAATGTATTATGTGTTAATATAAAGTTATCTGTTACGTACAGGCTGTCTGGAGCATCTACCGAAATGCATTGACATTCTTTTTGACCTACTTCAATAATATCGCTAATGTATCTTGTTGGAAAATATTTTATTCTGTCTTTGACCAAAAGCATTTTTCTTTCAAGTTTAAATGGCATTATATTATTAGGTAAACAAATACATAAAACATTGCACTTTTGACCATTTCTCACTTCTCCTCTATATGTATATTTAGGGTACTTCACTGAGCTTTTTACAATTCCGCCTAAAGAGTTTACAATTTCTACTACATCTGATGCTAGCTGATCAGAAACCGTGTAAAAGAAAACACTTCCATTTTTACTTATGTATCCATCTGTATCAAGAAGTCCTTGAAGCAACTCAATTCTCTGTTTAATAGAGCCTAATTTGTAAATTTGTGGAATAAATTTAGAATTAGACTTAGTTCCTTTCAATTTTAGATTCAGTAGTTTGTCAGATAGAATATTGTTTTTGATTGTGCTATAAATAATTCTATAATCACAATTTGCATTAGGGACTTTTTTGATTTCGCAATTTTCCTCTAATCGTTCTTGTAATAATTCTAAGATTTGTTGGTCTTTTGTTGAAACCACTATAGATCTTTGGCTTATTCCACCATCTCCAAGTAAAACACCCAAAACATATGGATCAACAGTTAAAGTTTTTTCAGAAAATTCAACAGGTTCAACAACTGGAATAGAATGATTTTTTCTTCCGTCATGCCCCACTAAAGTATCCATTATTTGCTGTGTGCTTTTTGTTGTAAAAGTTTGTTCAGAGCTTTTTCTATTGCGCTGATGCTCTGTTTTAGTGTTCCACAAGTGTTCTTTACAGCACTCTACTTCAGAGCCGTCTGAAAAAATAACTTTTACTACATCTTTTTGTCCTTGCGGGAAAACCCCTGTGACATTGTGAAAATTCCCATCACTTCCACAAACTTTATCACCTACTTTTACTTCTCCCATAGTAATATATCCATTTGGAGTTAAAAGTAACGAATCAAGCGGTTGTGCTTTACCTACCCCTGCATGCCCATTCAAACACACAAAAGGAATATCATCGTTTGCAAGTGCCTCCAGAGCAAATCTTTGCTCAAGATTTTTTGCTTTTATTCCCATAAAAGTTTTTTTATCCTTATCATCTAGGAATTTTATTTCTTTATTGACATACCAACACAAAACAGACATGTTTCCATATCTAAAACAAATAAACTCATTGGGATTTAAATCAGTTAATTCTTGCTTGCAGTTTAATTTATCTAAGTTTAAGTCTTTTCGCTTAGACAAATATTCCCAATCTTCAAGATTATCAATTTCAACAACTCTGTACCCTTGATATTGATTCATGTCATTCAGTAAATCGTTTTTGTAGTTTTCTGCAATGCAACCCCATGAAATAGCACGAACTCTTAATCCTGTATCTTTTGACACAATAATAACTTTTCTTTTTGCATTAGCAGCTTTCAAAGTGATTGCTGAGTCAATTATTGCATTGTCGCTATTTACTCGCGTTATTGCAGGCTTATCATTTCTCATCAATGGCCCTTCATTATTGTAAATTAAGAGCTTGCCACCTTGTTCATTAATGACCACTCCTTTGGTCATCGTCTGGATGTCAAATTTGTCTAAATTCCTAAATACTTCTCTAGCTGCCCATCCTGCTGTATCTTTTTTTGTTTTGATTTCATCAAGATCATCTATGCAAGCCAAAGGTATGTATACATCATGTTCGTGGAATTTATAGATACATTCTGGATCGTGTAACAATACGCAAGTGTCGATAACGAATATGTTTTTAGTTTTTGCCATAGCAGTTCCTTAGTATGTATTTTAAAAATCTTAACCTAAATCCTTTAAAGATCCTTTAAAAAATCGGCAGCAGATTCATCATAGTCTGTGCTGAAAAGCTTAATGTTCTGCAGCATCTCAAGAATTTTTTTATCCTTTTCAATAGCTGATTCACTTTTTTGTGCTTTCAATTCAGTATTTTTTCTTGATTCAAAAGTCCCATTTTTAACTTTTTCCAAATCATTTTTGAGATTTTCAAATGAAGAAAAATATTTTGATATTTCCTCTGAGTTACTTGATTCAATAAAGATCTTGTCATTGAATTCATAAACAACAGAGTTGTCGTAGGCTACTTTGGTCACTGTTAGTTTTTTGCTCATTATGAATAAACACACCAACACTGAGAGCGATTTGTCTTCATATAAACTGCTTGATAATTCTGCTAGTTCAGAAGACAAGTTTTGCACATTTAAACATAATTGCTCGGTGGAATCTTTCATTCCAAAAATCCATTCATATTGATCTTCTTCTTTGGTGGGTTTGAAAAGAGGCTTAATATTAAGCTCTACTTGCCACATACTTAACAAATCAAATAACTGGTTCCCTAATGTGGATGCCATTGATGTACCATCAAAGGAAAAATATTTTGAATCATCAAATCTTAAAAGAACATCTGAAGTACTTGATTCACTGCCTAATAATTTAGACTTGCATTGAAGTAAAAACTGAAATTGAGTTTCTGATCCACCATAATCTGGATGTAGAGTTCTAGCAAGTTTTCTAAAATTAGATTCTACTAATTTTAAAAGCTCCTGTTTGTTAACCTTACCATCATTTTGAGGAATTTGCTCTTCTGAAATTTCTAAAAAATCAAGATATAGTTGATTATCTGCATAAAACTCTTTAATCATGATTCAAATTGTACAGTTAATGAATCCCAATCAATAATTACATCAGTAGTTAAATTTTCAAAATCACAAAACATATTGTATTTCATATCAGTGCTGAGTTTTTCTGCTAGTTTTATGTTTTTGCAGTTTTTAAATGCGATGGATCTTAGTTTTTTGCAATCTAATTTTTCTTTGCTCTTGCATAAAAGTAAATATTTGGTAATTTCATTTTCAAAATCTTCTAAATCATTTTTGTGTGTAATAAGATCATTAAGCCTAATTTTTTCTAGTAACTCAAAGACATAACGTTTGATTTTTTGTTTTTTGTGATGGTATAAGCATTTTGTTTTGTGTGTGCCAGATTTGTCAATAGTGCTTCCATAGATTTGTAATAATGATGAATCATCCACTACAAATATTCTGGAAGGTTGATCATTGTGGAATTCAACTATAAGAGTTTCTCCAGATCGAAGCTCATGAGTAATTAATTTCAAAGGTGAAAAATTATTGCAATTCAAAGGCTCAATTATAGTTGAAATTGGGTAGGCTATTTTTTTATATGTCTTATTCACTAAACATCTAATTTCATACATCTACAATATTGTTAATGATTTTTTCATCAATATCATTCATGTATGCATGAGTTTGCCCCCATTTTTCTGCCCAAATTTGATTAAGTTTGTGTTTTATTACTTCTTGAACAGTGTAATTTGCGTTATTGAAATGCTTGCAATTAGATTGCAGAAACTTTTTTTGTTCGCTGTTTCGTGTGTTCAAATTAAAAAGTTTTTTGAATTTTTGAGGAATGTTTTCAAAGAGTTCATCATTTGCATTGAAATTCACTCTACTTAAATCAAAAATAACAATGTAATCTAAGTGATTTATAAAATCGTCCAAAAGCACTATGTCAATAAGCTCACTGTACTTATTATCGAGATTTTCATAATATTCGATTTCTGACTCAAACATTTCTTTAAGCATTTTGGTAGAAATTCTAGTATTTTTATGAATACAAATTCTTGGAACACCCACAAGATTTCTGTGTTTTGCCACGCAAGCAGACACAAATTTTAAGGCAGTCTGATTTTCTAGTTCATTCAAAATCACATTCAATTTGTTCACAGTATTTTGAGCTCTTGGACAATTTTTTCAATGATAGGCGTAATTAGGCCAGATTCAGACTTACCTCTAACTAAATTATATTGCCTATATTCTTCTTTAACTACATTTAACACTCTCCTGATAAGATATTCAAGAGTTTTTTCATCAGGTAAAAATCCTTTCCTCAGAAAAAATTTTTTCTGAATTAACTTAGATGCTATGTATCTGATCAATTTTTCTTCGGCATTCATGGTTTTAAATAAGGAAATGTTCTTTTTCAATATTCTGGAAACAAATATTTGAACCTGTTCGTATAAACAAGTAATGAAAAAAACTCCTAATGAAATTTACAAGTGTGTCATTTGCGATGAAGTAATTGAAACCGATAAACCTTTCGTATATATGCTTCAAGATGAAGCTTTAGTTTTTTGTTCTGATCATGACGAACCTTTTAAAATTGGACTACAGCTTGGTTCGCTCGAAATTAATTCTCGTGCTGCTGGGTATTTACTTGACTTGAAAGACCCTATCACTAAAAAACAAATTAGAAAAGCTCTCTTACATGTTGCTCCAAATACAAAATTTCAAAAACCAGAACCTAAAAAAGACATTGTCACATCATTCTTAAATCCAAAAGGATTGTTTGATGAACTATCAAAAACTGTTATTGGTCAAGATGCCGCCAAAAAAGCAATTTCTGTTTCAGTAATTAATCATCTTAAAACAATTGATGATGAAGTAAACTTTAATTTGGGAGATAAGCATCATGTTTTGATGCTTGGAAAATCAGGCTCAGGTAAAACTTTAATTGCAAATACTATTGCCAATCTTTTTAACCTTCCATTTTCATCTAGTGATGCTACTAACTTTTCTCCTGTAGGTTATCATGGTGCTGATGCAGATTCTTGTGTACACGACTTGTTGCATGAGTCTGAAATGAATTTCGATTTAGCTGAACGTGGTATAATTTTCTTGGATGAAATTGATAAAATTTGCTCTACTATTAGAGGAAAAACAAAAGTGGAATCCTTCATGCCTACATCCACTCAATCTACTTTTCTTAAGTTGATTGAAGGGAAAAAAATTAAAATTGCTCCCCAAGTTTTAGGTGATCCAATGGGGCCTCCTGCTTTAATGGATACAGACAAGATGTTGTTCTTTTTTGGTGGGGCTTTCAACGGTCTCTCAGACATTGTGTCAAAAAAACTTGGAAAAACTCAAAGATCTATCGGTTTTAATAGCACTGCCACAAACAAAAATACTGAACTTGATGAAGCAATGGAGTCTTATGAAATTTTTAGTATGGCATCAAGAGAACAGATTGTTGATTCTTTGATTGAATATGGAATGCTTTCAGAATTTGTCGGTAGAATTCCCACTATTGTTGCCTTGAAGCCTTTGTTGAAAGAAGAACTCGTTAAAGTTCTCACTGAATCATATGCTTCTCCGCTTGCAAAGCAGCACTACTTGTTCAGCAAGTGCGGTTATGAAATCGAATTCACTGATGAATTTATTGAAGAAGTGGCAGTGTTAACTAGCAAGTCTGCAAGTGGCACTAGAGGGCTGTCATCGTATGTTAAACAAGCTATTCAAGAAGCAAGCTTCAATCTGTTGAGTTTAGATAAAACACCTGGAGGCAGAATTCTGATTACAAAAGATTGTATTTCTGATCCAACTAAGTACGAGTTTACTCCACCTAAACGTAAAAAAACTATTAGCGCAAAAGCCTAAATTTTAAGCCCCATTTAAAGTGGGGCTTTGAAGGTTTGCAGGATATTTTTTTTAAGAATAAATTATGTCTGTTTTTAAAAAAGAGAAAAATGTAAAACTTTCACAACAAACCCCAGAAGTTGTATACATTGGGGAAGGTGAAACACCTCTTTTCAAAAAGAATTTAACTGGAAAACAAATAGCACAACTTGCTTTAGCACCTAGCGCAGCTGATTTTATCAAATTGATTCAGCAATCATTAGAAAACAGAGGCTATGACAAAAACAAAGTTTATAGCCCAGCAGAAATTAAAATTTTCACTGATGGCGTGTTACAAGATGTGAATGAAAAAGTGGGGGGTATTTTAAACCTTGTCAACACACAATAAGACTCTTCAAACAGTAAAAGATTTGATGTCAGAGATTGAGTATTATGAGTCAAATGGTAAATTTAAATTAGCAGATAGAGTGCAACAAAATCTTACTAAATTAGCGAGAAGGGTAAAAAAAGACGATCTTGGTATACCTGGCAGCATCATCGACGCAAAAATTGGCTTAAGTTTTGCGCAATTGATGAGTCAAATTCCTTCTTGTGCTAGAATTTGGAACTACGACTCTTCCGCTCAAGTGGTAATTACTCAACAGCATGAAGAGTGTGTGGTAGAAAAACAAAAACTTGGTATGAATTTACGTGATGCTTATATGTCATGTGCTCAAAGTGCTTTAGATAAAAGAAAATTTCCTTTTGAAAACACAGAAGAAAGAAAAGCATTGGAAAACTGTTTAGCGGATTTTTATGTGCAGTTTCCTTCAATATACACACAAAAACAAAACGAATTGAATTCACAAAAACTTATCCCCACACAATTAGCAGGTGTTAAAACTTCTCCTGTTGACAGAAATGTCCCCAAAATTCCTGTATAACATCAAGGATGAGTTGCCCATTTTACAATAAAGAATGTCTCCTAAAACATCAAGCAAATTTGCCAGCATTTAAAGTAGAGCATGATTGTAAAAATGTTATATCGAATTGTTCGTTTTTTGTGAAAGAAAAACTAAAACAAATTAAAATAGACACAAAACTGAAAGTTATCATCAAAAAATTTGACAACCCTTATTTGGTGAAGGCAGATGTTTTGATTTACCCAACAAATAATTTACTTAGAATTGATGACCCAATTCTTAAAAAAATGACTTTGAATCAGTCAGAAAAGTTTTTGCAAAAATTCAAAACAAAAGATATTCAAATGGGTTACCCTTATGTTATTAAAGTACCAGATACTTGGAAAATTAAACAGAAAAACTTGATTAATGCTGTTGTTGCTGGCGAATCACGATTAGTAAATGAAGCGGATGTAAGTTCTGCAATTAAAAAATCCTTGATTATGTCTGACGAAATGGGTTTTGAAAGTGCTCTGATGCTGCCATGTGATAATGGGACACATGATATCTCTCTTACATCATTAGCACAACTTAGCGCGATATTTTTTGTTTTCCAAAAATATGAATTTAAATATTTAAAAAATATTTTTATATGTATGTCTGACGAGGAATCAGAACAAACCTTTATAGAATACTATAATAGAATATTCGGAGAGAGAAATGAATCACGAAATAGATCAGACAACGAAGTCACTACTGAACGCCCTAGAGAAGCCAGCGTTCATCAAACTCAACAATAAAGTGGTTCTCTCAAATGAATCTTTCACAAAAAACGGATATACACATAAAAATTACGAAGTTAAAGCTAAAGAACAAGGTTGTTACATTGAAGAAAAGCAATTAAATGATGATATGATGTTATGTCAAATTCTTAATTGCGATTTGCAACTTCTCAAAATATCACAACAAAAACTTACAAAGGCAATGGCATTACTTTAATGGACGACAGAAATTACGACTTTTCCACATTATCAGAACGTATATCGGCTCAAACACAAGCATATGTTGAGTTTAGCAATGCGTTAGTAAAAATTATTGAACAAACCGCATCAATTAGAGATAGCGTGAATGACACAAATAATCATCTGCTTGAAGATTATAGAGAGCTAAATACTAAATTTCAAACATTACTCGTTGATCTAAATAAGTTTTTTAGTGACAACAAAAATGAACACTCTCATATTAATCGAGATATTACATCTTTGAAAAATACTTTGGAGTCTTTTGAAGAAGACTTAAATGGTCTCATTGAACAGATGGAAGACAACAACAACCGTGTTTTTGGATTGATTCAAACTTTGGTAGACAATTCTAAGAATAATAAAGAATTAGCCACCACTGAAACTAACTCTCAGCAGGCTTCGATCAATGCTCTAATTGCTAAAATTGAAAATCAAAGCAAAGTAATTGCTTCATTTCAAAAATCAATAGATAAATCTAAAGTTTTCATTTGGGCAGCTGGTGGACTAATCACTCTCATTGGAGTGTTGTCACAATTTGGAATTTTGAAAATACTTTGGTTTTCCAAATAATTAACCTAGTTTTTTGAAAAACTCATCAATGTTTGATGTTTTGAGAGGTCGCATGAAAGCCTGAAAATTCTTAAGGCAATCTGGGCAGTACCATTCTTTTCCAAAAGGTTCTATTTTATGGCTTCTGCAAAAATCTCTTTGACAACCATCACATTTAACACTTATGCGAATAGGCAAGTTGCATAAAGGGCATACTTTTTGCCCATTGCCATAATTCCCATAGTTTCTTTCGTCGCCAAACACATTATTTATTTCCACAAGTAAAAACCATTAGCCTTTAAGAATTACTTATATATATGTCCTTAATTTTCAGAGATCGAGTAAGACAAAAAATTTCAGCAGTGGGAACTGGAGCTCTGAATTTAAGTGACCCTATTGCCTCATACACAGCTTTTGGTTTAGCAAACTTGGGCAATAATTCTTTCCCATATTGTATTGTTAACGATTTGCAGTACGAAGTGGGAATAGGAAGTTATACATCTGCTGGAGATTCAGGTACACCTTATGGTTTTTTGTCTAGAAATTTAGTTTTATCAAATTCTAATGGAAATACAAGTTTGATAAATTTTAGCGGCTCTGTAGCTGATGCTTTTATTGCAAATGCCGCAGAATTATCTGTGCTTGTCTCTAGCCAGCCTGTTCCAAATACTTTTAAACTTATAAAATGGACTGGGGCTCAATATGAATTAATAGACCCAATAGAAAATGGTACAGCATTAGGAAGTTCAATATCATCTTCTGTTATGTTTTATAATTCTACTAGCACAAACTTTAATGCTGATCCTAAATTCAAATTTTATCCTGGAAATACACCTCAGCTTTATGTTGATGGAGTAATTCAAGCCACTGCAAAAGCGTTTGTAATTCCTCATCCCATGAAAGCTCACACAAAACTACATCATGGTTCGCTGGAAGGGCCTGAATATGGAATTTATCTTAGAGGAACTTTAGAATTAAAACACAAAACAGAAATTCATTTTCCAGATTATTTTCAGGTACTTACTCATGAAGATTACACAGTGCAATATTCGTCATCTTCTTTTCTTCCAATAAAAGTAAAAAAATATAAAGACAAGGTTCAGTTTTGTGTGATCCCTTGTCTGAAAGCAATAACAATCGATTACTTGGTAATAGCTGGTAGAAAAGATATTCCTTTTGTCTTGGAGAGCTAATGTTCTCAGATGATTCTTTTGCTGGGCTAAGTTTTGCTGATTTCTTTAAAAACTTTAATGCCCCGATTTTATATGTTTATAGAAATGCTCGAACTTTAGTAATTGCTTACGTTGTTGGGGATGGCTATGCTGTCACTGATGCTACAAGCAAGCTAGGCAGAAGTGAAGTAGAGGCAATTCTACCAGAAAATGGATCATCAATTTCTTTTGTCGATAGTAAAATAGGCAGATCAAAAATCGAAGCTATTATTCCTGAGCAAGGCTATACACTCACTGAGGTAGACACCAAAAATATAAGAACTCAAGTGGAGGCAATTTTACCTGAAAAAGGATACACAATTACTGAACTTCAACAAAAATTAGGAAGAACTAAAGTAGAACCTGTTGAATTGGAAGATGGTACTATTATCACCGATGTTGTGGTAAGAATAATACGAACAAAAGTGGAAGCTTCTTACGGAAATATTACAAGTCCTCAACCAGGTTTGTAGCCTAAAAATCATTAACAGTTTTATGTGGCTAATTTATTTTTCAGAAATACTCTTTCTAAAATTTCTTTTGAAATATTAGATGCAAACAACAACTTGGTTGGACTATCTAGCTCCAAAGTAGTGTATTGGTACATTTATACTCCAGATAATTATATTATTTCAAATGACATCAATGTGCAAACAAACACTTATGCAAATGGAATAGGCTCTTACTCGCCTACGCCTTTAGTTTTAGAGCAAGAACCAGGAGTATATTATATCAATTATTTATTGACAAAAGTGGGAGACTACAAATATAAGTTTCAAGTGCTTGATGATCCCACTTTGACCAACGTGGCAATATCAGGAGATATTAAGGTAATAACTGACGGAATCTTTTAATGTCTATATCAACAAGCAAAAGTATACTTATAACTCCGGGCTCATTTAGTAGTTCAAATAATGCTATTTCTCAAATCGATTTGAAATGGGTAGAGTCTGGTGTTGGAACTTTTGTTTTTAGACCCAATGTAAACGATTTAAGATCAACCATCTACAACTGGCAACAAAATTCTGAACCTGTAATCTTATTTGGTGGTATGGGTACAGTAAATGGTGTAAGAAAATTTGCTGGCCCATATCAAGATTATACTGGAACATTTTCAGGAATAACAAGTTTTCCACAAATACAATTTTTCCCTTTGTCTGGAACTATTTATGCTAACACTTTAACTTTATCTGGAATTGCATCTTTCAATCAGATTTACAGTGCTGGATTATCTACTTTTGGTTCTATCAATTTGCTTGGGCCTTTGTATGATCAAACATTTAATTCAGGATCTGTTAATCAAGTTCTTACTTCTACCGTTAATGGAGTGGCATGGTCTACACCAAGTACGTATGGCAATATTTCTGGTTTAGGTATCACCAACTACGTTTCCAAATTTTCAAATTCCACTTCATTGACCACCTCAAATATTATCGACAATGGTTCGTTGGTAACTGTTGGAATCGGAATGTCTGTCAATGGCTTCACTACAGTGGCTGGCAGTTTTGTGTCTACAGGTAATGCAGGCATTGGAACTAACATTTATTCAAATGTAAGATTGGTGACAAGATCAGCAGATAGCACATCTGCCACTGAATCATTTAGAGCTATCGATTCTACAGGAACTGCTACTTTTCAAGTTACAGGTGCTGGATCTGTAGGAATTGGAAGTCTTTCAGCAATTTACAGATTAAATGTTTTTCATAACACCACTAATGCAAGTGTTGGAGCATGTCAAGCAAACTTAGAAGTAACACAAACCTTAGCCACAGCTAGATCGATTTTGGGTGGAAGATTTAGTGTTACTGGAAGAATAAATGCCACATCCACAAACAACATTTACGGTATTTATGGTGTAATTGGATTTAGTTATGCTTCCGCAGGTGTAACAAACAGTGGTGAAGTAGCTGCTGGAGCTTTCGATGCAAGAACTTCAAATGCAAATCATTCTGGAACAAATGCTATGCAAATGGCTGTTTTTGGGATGTACAATGCTTCTGCTTCAGCTACAGGACTGGGAACAATCCAAAATGCATATGGCGGAAGATTTATTGCTGATTATGGCTATCCTACTAATTTCACAATTCAAAACTCTTTTGGTGTAAGAGTTCAATCTACCAATAGCACTTCATATCCTCAAAATTCTTTTGGTTTTTATGAAGATTTAGCTTCAGCAGCAAATGCCAAGAACTTTTTCTTGAACCCAGTGGGAATAGGTACAAGTTCACCCACACAAAACTTGCATGTTCAGGGTAATGCAAGATTAACAGGTGGATTGTATGATAGTACAAATTCTCAAGGTTCATTGGGCCAAATTCTTTCTTCAACAGGTTCAGGAATAGCTTGGACTTCGTTCAATTCATCAGGAATTTTTACAGGAACTGTAGCACCAAATCAAGTGGCGATTGGTAGCACAGGAAATAGATTACAAGGATTTTCTACTTTTATTTTTGACTCAACAGGTTTATCAATTGGTACGTCAATCCCAGAACAAAGATTAACAGTAAGCGGAAATGTAAAAGCTACTGGAACTGTTACAGCAAACCAATTTATCTCTACCACTTTTACTGATCCGCCTTTAGTTGTAAACTCACAAAGCTTAGTTACTAATTTAAATTCTGAATATTGGAAAGATCAAGTCTATCCATTATCAACAATAGGAGACCTTTTATATTCATCTGATAATTCCGGAACAGCGGCAAGACTTGCCCCAAATACTACGACAGTTATCAAAGTTTTGACACAGGCAGGCGATGGGGTAGAAGCATCAGCTCCTTCTTGGCAACCTCTTCCATCGTCAGGTTTCTTGCAATATTTCTTTACTGGTTTAGCTGCAACAAATGCACCTCAAAATTACCAACTTGCTAATGACCTTCCTGTGGGACTGGGAACCACGTCAATTAACTTTACTTCTGGTGAAGCTTTAGTTGCTCAATTTATTACTGATCCTGGAGTTCCGAATTTAGAATTTTTACCAGCTGGAAATTTAGCTGCTTATGTTTGGGGTTTACAAACAATTTCTACCACTATAGCTGCTGTTCCCACTGTGCAACTAAGAGTAGATTTTTATGAAACTACATCTCTTGGCACATCAATTGCCAAAATTGTTTCTTCTAACGATTCTACAGAATTAGTGCCTACTGCAGAAAGGTATACTCTCATCGGAATTACTACTGGCACATACAATTTAGCTAGTAGATCATCTAGAATACAAGCGCGAGTATATGCTGTTCATGGACTTACAGGAATAGCCACCGTAAACGTGTTTTATGGAAATGGGTATGACTCTCTCGTACAAATAGTGGCTCCAGGTGCTGATGTTACAAACTTTGTTCCTTATCAGGGTGCTGTAAATAATGTAGATTTGGGTATTAAAAATCTCAGAGCAGGAGCAGTGGGACTTTACACAGGTTTCTCAACTGTTGTTCCTGAACAAGGTCAGTTCATATGGAATTCTACTACACAAGAAGTGGATCTTGGTTTGAGTGATGGTTATTCAGTAAGTGTAGGATTCGAAAATGCGTTAAGAGTTTACAACAACACATTAAACACAATTGGGGTGGGTTCTGTAGTATATGTCACTGGGTCGGCTGGTAATATACCCACTGTAGACCTAGCTTTCGCCTCTTTATTTGATAGTTCCACTGTAGTTGGTGTAACTAATCGATTTATTGCTCCAGCCAGCTATGGATACATATATACATATGGAACAATTGATTACAATACATCAAGTTTTGTGTCGGGTGACAATCTTTTTCTTTCAGATACACAGGCTGGCATTTTAACAAGTATTTCGCCTCTGGCACCAAGTTTTTCAGTGCTAGTAGGTACAGTTTTAAATTCAGGCACATCAGGATCTATTGTTGTTCTACAAAATTCAATAAATTCTTTAAATGAATCAAGCAGAATTCTTTTTGCAAACAGCAATAAATTTCCACAAGGAATTTCTACTTTTGTTTATTCAAGAGGAAATGTGGGTATTGGCACCACAGCTCCCACACAAAACTTACATGTTCAAGGTAACGCAAGACTAACAGGTGGGTTATATGATAATGCAAATTCTCCAGGTTCATTGGGACAAATTTTATCTTCAACAGGTTCTGGAATAGCTTGGACATCAGTAAATACCACTGGAATTTTAACAGCTAATGGTGGTATTTCAAACAGAGTAACTAAGTTTCTTGATGAGGATACTTTAGGTAACTCCAACATTACTGATACTGGTAATTTAATTACATTAGGATCTGGCGTGACTGTTTCTGGTATTTTAACATCTTTTGGTTATTATGGCCCAGGCACATTCATTACTAATTTGAATGCTTCGAATTTAGTTTCAGGCACTGTTCCTAGTTCTGTAGTTTCAGGTTCTTATTCTGGAATTACATCTGTTGGCTCTCTCACTCAACTTAACGTAACAGGAATTACTACATCAAATATTTTTGTTGGTAATGGTTCTAATATAACAAACCTTAATGCATCAAATTTAACATCGGGAATTGTCAACACAAATAGAATTAGTGGATCATATTCAGGAATCACATCTGTAGGGACATTAACACAACTTAATGTTGCAGGAATTACCACTTCAACTAGTATAAGAATTTCTAATCAACTGTATGATTCGAATTTTAGCTCAGGTACACAAAACCAGCTATTGATTTCTACGGGAGTGGGCATATCATGGACAAGCTCTCAAGCCACAGGAATTATAACAGGAACAGGAGCAGCTACAAGAGTTGCATATTTTGCAGATGCCAATACTTTAACTTCAAACTCTAACTTTATTATTGATTCATTTGGACAATTTGGTATTAGCACTACTATTCCCAGACAAAGATTAGATGTTTATGCGACAGCTAGATTTAGTGGTCAAGTTCTTTTTTATGGCTCAACATCAAATGATGCCTTTGGTTTAACTCAGCAATTTGATTCTACGTATCAAGGGACAAATAATGTTTTAAGATTTAGACAAGGTGGATCTACTGCTGGTGCTGTAGCGTTTTCATTTTATGACGACTTACCATCAATTTTCATGACATATATTACAGCAAATGTGTCACGAGTGGGAATAGGTACTACTGGGCCTCTCCAAACATTACATGTTGGTGGAAACGCATTAATTTCTGGGTTGACTACATCATTAGGATTTTTTGGCCCAGGAACTAATCTCACAAATCTAAACGCTTCGAATTTAGCTTCTGGTAATGTTCCAAGCTCTGTAGTATCCGGTTCTTATTCTGGAATTACATCTGTCGGTACATTAACACAATTAAATGTTGCTGGTATTACTACATCTACTGTATTTGTTGGTAATGGCTCTAATATTACTAATCTTAATGCTTCAAACTTAGCATCTGGTATAGTACCTTCGTCTACTATATCAGGTTCTTACTCAGGAATTACATCTGTTGGCTCTTTAACGCAATTAAATGTCTCAGGTATCACAACAGTTACAAATCTTCAATTATCTGGATGGCTAAGAGACTCTTCAAGTTCTATTGGTTCAACAGGGCAGATTCTTTCTTCAACAGGAACAGGAATAGCTTGGACAACTGTATCCTCAACAGGCATTCTCACTGGTAATGGGATACAAAATGTCGTAGCTAAATTTAATTCTTCTTCCTCTTTAACAACATCAAATATCACAGATAATGGAATTGCTGTTACAATAAATTCAAGATTAAATGTTATTGGTATAGGTTCATTTACAAATGATTTAATTGTAAATAATATCACTGTAGGTTTAGGAAGTCAACAGTTACAAGGAAACGTGGCAATAGGTTTTCAGGCTTTCCAAACAGCCACATCTACATCAGCTAGTGGCAATGTAGCTATCGGAGACAGAGCTTTACAAACTACATCAGGAGCTATTTTTGGAAACGTAGCTATCGGACAGTTGGCTCTTGCTGTAAATTCAGGTTTAAGAAATATTGCTATGGGAACACAAGCACTAGGAAATAATACTTCTGGAAGCTCTAACATTGCAATAGGGCATCAAGCTCTGCAAGCAAACACTACTGACTTAGGAAACATAGCTATTGGAAACAGAGTAATGTGGCTTCTTACTGGAGGAAGTGGTGGAGCAAACATTGCTATTGGTGGTGCTCAAAATCTTACTACAGCTGCCGAAATTACTGTAGTAGGAGCTTCCGCAGCTAATAGTTTTACATCGCAAGGCCAGCATGTAGCTATCGGAGCTTATGCTTTAAGTGGTGTGTCAACAACCACTGCAACAGGTACGCAAAACACTGCTGTTGGCTATGCTGCAATGACTGGAATTACAGGTGGTAGCTCAAACGTTGGATTGGGACACTTTGCGTTAAACGCTCTTACTTCAGGAAACAGCAACACTGCTTTAGGTTATTTGGCAGCTGTGACCAACACTACTGGAAGTTTTAATGTTGCAGTAGGAAGAGAGGCATTAAGATACTATTCAACAATCAGTAATCAAGTGGCAATTGGGTATGCTGCTTTAACTGGATCTGCTACCACCACCTTAAATACAGGCACACAGAACACTGCTGTAGGTTATCAAGCTGGTTTAGCAAATACTTCAGGCACTGAAAACGTTTTTGTCGGCAATCAAGCTGGACAAACAAACACAACTGGAGCTAGCAATGTTGCCATAGGTTCTATTGCTCTATTTGCAAATAATTCAGGAGGCTTTAATATTGCAGTGGGAAGAGGTGCTCTTACTGCAAATACATCAGGAAGTAACAATACCGCAACTGGACATGGAGCTTTGTCAAATAATAGCACGGCATCTGACAATACTGCAGTGGGTTTCTTGGCATTGCAAAACAACACTACTGGAAATTCAAATGTAGCAGTGGGACGAGATGCTATGAGGTACAGGCAAACAGTATCTCAACAAACCGCAGTGGGTTTTAGTGCTTTGCAAGGAAGCTCCACTGTAGCGTTCAATACAGGCACACAAAACACTGCTTTGGGCTTTCAAGCTGGCACAGCTAATACATCTGGCTCAAGTAACACTTTTGTTGGATATCAAGCTGGCACAGCTAATACCTCAGGAAGTTTCAATACTTTAGTGGGATCACAAGTGGGATATCAAATTTTAACAGGTCAAGGCAATTGTGCTTTAGGCCAGGCTGCTTTAGCATCATTAACCACTGGCTTGAATCATATAGCTTTAGGTCGATCAGCTTTAAGTTCATTGCAAGGTTCGATAGACAATATTGGCATTGGTTTTCAGGCAATGTACAGTCTTACCTCTGGAGATGCAAATATTGCGCTTGGAAGAAATGTTTTATACTCTACAACCAGCGGTTCCAATAATGTTTCAATAGGGTATGAATCATTGCTAAATGTGAATTCAAGTAATCAAGTGGCAATTGGACATCAAGCTTTAAAAGGAAACGCTACAGTAGCAGTAAACACTGGCACACAAAACACTGTTGTAGGTTATCAGGCTGGTGTCGCAAACACATCAGGTTCCAACAATGCTTTTATGGGTTATCAAGCTGGTCTTGCAAATACCACTGGAAACCAAAATACATTTATTGGTGCTCAAAGTGGTGACGGAAACATTACTGGAAATTCTAATACTTACCTTGGATATCTAACAGACGGTTCACCTACAGGTTCATATCAAATTGCTATAGGAGATTCAGTTACTTTATTGGCATCTAATCAAGGTGCCTGGGGCGGAAACACTAATTCAACACGTACTAATTTAGGCATTGGCACTTATGCTCCCTTATCAAGAGTACACATTGAAACACTTGCCGCTGGAAATCTGGGTTTATATATAGCAGGTTCTGTTTCACAAACTGCAAACTTACTCGAAATAGATTCAGTAACAAATGGTTCGCCATACCTAGTTGTTAATGGAGTAGGCTCTGTAGGTATATATACATCCACTCCTGCGGCTGCTTTACATTCTTTTGCTGCTGCTAGAATTGACAATGGACTGACTCTCAATGCCACTACAGCAGACACAAAAACACAAAGAATTTTTGCTGGAGCTTCAATTTCCACTACGTCCACATCGTTTGTTACAATTGCATCATTAGCAATTCCAACAGGATTTACATTGAATTTAGAAGCTAAAATTAATGGCTGGGTGTCCACTACTTTGAATGAATCAGGTAAGGCTTTTGGGGTTTTTTATAACAATGCTGGTACAGCTGTGCAAGTGGGAACTACAGATGTTGTTTCGAAATATCTAGGTGTAGGTGGAAACTTTGACATACAGACCTCTGGCGCAAATGTTAATATTGTCGTGAAATCAAACTCTGGCATTACAACATGGTTCTGGAAAACTCAATACGATTATTTATTAACACAAAACTCATAGGAGAATTAATGGCAGAAATTATAGGACAAAGTATAGTAACAAACGGATTAATTTGTTGTTTAGATGCAGGAAATTTTTTTAGTTACAATGGTGCGGGAAACACTTGGGTTGATCTTTCGGGATTTGGTGCTAGCGGAACAAGAATTGGAAACATATCTTTTGGCGTAGGAAGCTTTATCTTCCCAGCAAGTATTGGAACTAATTATTTTATTGGAGGCCCAAATACCTATTTAGATTTTACTATGGCATTAAGGCCAGACTTTACTTTATCCAATGATGCAGGTTTAGTGGGTTTAATAGGCATTAGCAGCAATGTAGGTAACGCTGATAAAAGCTTGAGGTGCTCAGGAGCAAATGGTGTAGGCCCTTGGGCACTCCCAAATCCTGGTGATGCAAATGACTGGGCTAATTCAGCAACAACATACTATGTTAACGGAATAGCTACAAATATTATGGTTGATGGTTGGAATATAATTGGGGGTTATAGAACAAATCAATCAGCAGGATTTACAACAAGTTTCACATATTATTTAGGTACTTGTGGCTACAATGCTGTACCAAATTATAGAGAATTTAGGGGTCAAATGGGTGTAGTGCTTTTTTACAACAGACAGCTTTCTGCAGCTGAACAAATACAAAATTTCAATACATTGAGAAGAAGATTCGGCATTTAATTTTCAGGAATTGACACTTAAATTCAGAATTACAATATATATATGAAGATTTATAATGATTCTATAGAAAACGCAGTGGGAGTAAATTCCACGTTTTTTGGGCAATACATAGGGTCTGCATATTCATATATTACACCTCCATTAAATGGCTTAATTATTCAAGGAAATGTGGGAATAGGCACAACAGCCCCCACACAAAACTTACATATTCAAGGAGCACTTCGTTTAACAGGAGCATTGTACGATTCGAGTAATTCACTAGGAGTAGCCAATCAAGTACTTTCTTCTACAGGGACAGGTGTAGCTTGGACAAGTATATCTGCATCTGGTGGATCCATAAGTGGCTCTGGCACTGTAAATTTTGTTCCTAAATTCAACACCACTTCGTCATTAACTAATTCTAATATTTCAGACACAGGATCATTAATTACATTAGGCGTGGCTGTAAGCGCAAATAATCAAATCAGCATAAACGTGCCTTTGGGTGGCACAAGCATAATTAACACTGTTAATGGTTCAGGTTTGATATTACAAGGTAGAGGAACTGTAGGTGACCCAGCTGCTCTTAGAATTGTTGGTAATGATGCCACGATTTATGCAGATGCTGTTGATACTGCATACTTTCAGGCGGATTATAAAAATTTAAGAAACTTAGTGCTTTTGTCAGGTACTTATGGAAACGATTTGCCGTTAAACAGACTTTTGCTAAATACTAGACAAGTAACAATATGGGATGGAAGTCACACATCGGCCCCTGTACCTACAAGTCTTTTTGAAGTGGCTAATGGTTTTGCCGCCACCAAAGTAAATTTCAAAATTATAGGTACATCTGCTCAAACTGCAGATTTTTTCCAAGTTTATTCAAGTACATTAGCAAGAAACATTTTTGTCATAGATGCATCTGGAAATGTTGGTATTGGAACCACTGCCCCATCACAAGCCTTACACATACAAAATAATTTAAGGTTAACTGGAAGGCTTTTTGATACAAATAATTTATCTGGTACATCGAATCAACTTTTAGCATCCACTGGATCTGCAGTAACATGGGTAAATGGCATGATTGGATCTATTACTGCCAATCAAGTGGCTTTTGCCAATGCTAACAATGTCCTTACTGGTGTATCTACCTTTGTATTAACAAGCACTGGCTTAGGTATTAATACCACTGCTCCTTTATCTAACTTGAATGTATGGGCTGGCTCTGGCACAACAACAGTTTTCAGAGTAGACAGCAATTCTGGTTTGCTTTTCCAAATTACTAATTCATTAACTGGAACTCTTTTTGCTGTAAATAACATTTCGGGTCTTTCTAATTTTTTTGTTACAGATGGTGTTCAAAATCCTCTTGTTAATGTCAATGCTCCTGTAGGTATTTCTTCACAAATAATTTCTGTTACTTCAGCGTCAAATGCTCCGTTCTTTTCAATCACTGGTTTAGGGTCAGTGGGAATTGCTACATCATCACCAACACAAAACTTACATATTCAAGGAAATGCTCGACTTACTGGAAGTTTATTTGATTCAAATAATGCAGCTGGAACAAGTGGGCAATTGCTTTCTTCAACAGGCACTGGAATATCATGGACAACAGTAAGTGCCACTGGAATACTTACAGGAAGCGGAACTAACAACACTGTGCCAAAATTCAGTGGAACCAATTCATTAACAAATTCTAACATTACTGATTCCGGAACACAAATTGTGCTAGGCACAAATGCAAGTATTTCTGGATTTGTAACATCTTTGGGATTTTTTGGCCCAGGAACAAATATTACTAATCTTAATGCATCAAACTTAGTATTTGGGACAGTTCCTGGTGCTGTTGTGTCTGGAACATATTCTGGTATTACTTCTGTAGGCACTCTCACTCAGCTTAATGTCTCTGGTATTACTACATCAAATATATTTGTTGGTAATGGATCTAATATAACTAATCTCAATGCTGTTAACGTAACATCAGGAATATTGGCTGAAGCAAGACTAAATGGTTCTTATTCTGGTATTACATCTGTTGGCACTCTTGGTCAATTAAATGTATCTGGTATTACTACTTCCACAACATTTGTTGGAAATGGTTCTAACCTTATAAACTTAAATGCGGTGAACATTTCCTCAGGTACTTTAGCTAGTACCAGATTAAGTGGTTCTTATTCAGGTATTACTTCTGTAGGCACTCTCACTCAGCTTAATGTATCTGGTATTACTACATCAATAAATTTAAGATTATCTGGAAGTTTTCTTGACTCTAATGCTTCCTCTGGAACAAATGGACAACTTCTTTCCTCAACAGTGACTGGGGTTTCTTGGACATCTATTTCGAACACAGGAATCATAACTGGTAGTGGCGTGATAAATGCAGTGGCTAAATTTAACTCGGCGTCATCAATCACTACCTCAAACATTACTGATAATGGGCTTGCTGTAACTATCAGCTCAAGGCTTAACGTTATTGGAATTGGTTCATTTTCAAATGATTTAGTTGTTAACAATATGACAGTAGGTCTTGGAAGTGCTCAATTATCGAATAACGTAGCTATAGGCCCTAATGCATTGGCAAATAATCCCTCAGCTAGCTCGCAAATTGTTGCAATAGGAGACAGAGCATTACAAAATGCATCTGGTGCTTTCTTTGGCGTAGTGGCTATTGGGCAACAGGCTTTACAAAATAACCAAGGTTCAAGAAACTTTGGATTGGGAGTTCAAGCATTAAGATCAAACACTACAGGTGCTTCGAATGTAGCCATTGGTCACATAGCTATGGATTTAAACCAAACAGGTAGTCAAAATGTAGCTATAGGAAGAGGCGCTTTACAAAACAATGTATCATCGAGCAGCAATACAGCAATAGGCGATAGTGTAATGAATTTGGCAACATCTGATGAAAATACCGCTATTGGGGTTTCAGCTATGAATAGCTTAACGTCTGGAAGAGCAAATCAAGCTTTTGGTGCATATGCTTTAAGATACATAACTACTGTAAGTAATCTTACAGCCATTGGTTATTTAGCTCTCGCAGGTTCAGCAACAACAACGTTAAACACAGGTACTCAAAATACAGCAGTGGGATATCAAGCAGGCACAGCCACCACCTCAGGCTCTAATAATTTGTTTGTTGGTTTCCAGGCAGGTTTAGCGAACACTTCTGGATCAAGGAATGTCTTTATTGGCAGAACTTCTGGAAATGCCAATTTAACAGGTAGCGACAACACTCTAATTGGTGATGCCACAAGCAATTCAGTGGGTGCAAGTTATCAAATAGCAGTGGGATCAGCAGTAGTACCAACAGGAGCAAATTTAGGAGGCTGGGGCGGAAATACTAATGCCACTAGAACAAATTTAGGTGTAGGCACATTCACGCCATTAGCTAGAATGCATGTTGAAACCTTAAACGCTGCAAACGCAGGATTAATAGTGGCTGGAGCTGCCTCTCAAACAGCTAATTTGCTAGAAGTAGACTTAACAACTAATGGTGTAACCGCTATGGTGGTTACTGGTGTTGGTTCAGTGGGTGTTAATACTGCAACAGCAGCATATCCCCTGCACGTTGTTGGGGCAGCGAGAGTAAGTAACTTAGGTATTGGTGTAGCACCGCAAACTTCTTCAATTTTAGATGTAGCAGGAAATATTAATATGTCTCCAGGTGGTGCTTACAGGTGGGGGAATGGAGATGCTCAAATTTCGAATAACTCAGGTCAATATAATATAGTTCTTGCTAATTATAATGGAACTTTTTCTCAAGAAAATATGAGACTTGTTTCTTCCGGTTTAGTTGGTATTGGAACTAACAGTCCAGCCACAAAACTTCATGTTCGAAGCGGTTTTACTACAAATACAGCATTTAGAATTTCTGGATTAACTGGACAAACTGCAGACTTGCTTCAAATCGAGTCGGCTATAGCTGGAACAACGTTTGTAACAGTGGGTGCAGCTGGTTCAGTGGGAATTGGTACCACTGCTCCTTCTCAGCCTCTTCATGTTCAAGGCACAGCAAGGTTTAATGGCTCAATATTAGACAATAACAACTTACCTGGAGCAGCAATAGGAATTGTCAGCCAAGTGCTTACATCTACAGGTGTGGGAGTAACATGGGCTCCAATAAAAAGAAATCTTGTAGTGCCTCTCATGACTGCATTTAATCCCACACTTGTTGGGATAGATTCTGCTGTATTTATAGTTCCTCAGGATCCTATAAATGGCACTAGCTCAATGACATTCAATTTCAGAAGAGTAAACGTGAGAGTAGAAACTCCATCTGCTGCAGGTATTACTACAATCAATATAGCCAAATCTATTTCTGCAGGCGCATTTTTGGGCACAAATATTTTAACCACTAGCATTAATTTAACAGGAGCATCCACTTACGAAGGTTTTTCAACATCTTTTGCCGCTGGCTTCACAACAGCTGCTTCAGGAGATAAATTAGCAATAAATTTTGTTGGAGTAAATACTTTTCACCAAAATCTTACAGTGGAACTTATTGCAATAGAAGCATGAAACTAAAAAAAGAAATAGTAAACAACAGAGAGTTTTGGTTTGGGCCAGACAAAGCAATATATTCTATGGTGCCGCCATATAGCAATTTGTGTTTCAACTATTTTTTGCCAGATTCTTATAAAAACAAAATATTACAACTTGGAGTTTGTGGCAATTCTTTCAGATATTTGTTGAAAGAGAAATTTCCAAAATCAATGTTAATGGACGTAGACATTGAAGATTATTCTGAAAACTCAGATAATTTTATTCAATCAGATGCATTAGAATTCTTAAAAACAACAAACGAACTATTCGATTATAGTGTGGTTGATATTTCAAAAAACACAGATGTTGATGAAATTATTTTTAATGAAGAATTTCAAATTTTTTTGAAAACAAAATCATTATCAGGAGTGATTAACTGTGGCACATATGAAAAAGAATTTGTTCATTTAAAATGTACAAAAAAAATCAAAGCAGAAAATAATATTTTGTATTTTTGGGAGAGATAATGGCGACAGCAGGAACAAATTATTCAAGCACAGTAACAAACGATGCATCGGCTGGCTCTGTGGCTTGGACTAACCCTACTAATGCGCAAGGTAACCAAACAGCAGTGTATGCAGCAGCTGATATGACTAACTCAGGTTCTGTAGAAAACACAATAAAACTTATCAAAGGAGGAACAATCTCCGGAAACAATAAATCAACAGGCGCTACCATACCATCTACTTTGACAACTGTAAGTTACGGAGGAACAACTGATTTATGGGGATTAAGTTTTACCGTGGCTGACGTAAATGCCTCAAATTTTGGAGTGGTTTTTTTAGTGGAAAATCCCGTGGCAGGTACTGTTTCAAATTATTTAAACGCACAAAATTTTGGTTTTTCAGTGCCCTCTAGTTCTACCATAAATGGAATTACTTGCACAATTACACAACAAGAAGCCGCTACATCGTTTGTGGCTGGCACACAAATTCAAACACAATTTGGGGACAAAAACATAGAAGACATTACTGTTGAAGACTATGTTAAGAGTTTTAATCAAAAAACAAAAAGATGTTCGTTCCAAAAAGTTCTTGCAATTACAAGCAGAGAAACAAAAGATTTAGTAATTATAAATGAAAAAATCATTAGTACACCTGAACACTTATTTTTAACTGATCATGGGTGGATTGAAGCACAAAAATTATCTGAAAAATTGTTTTTGTTAAAAAATGAAAAAAATAAATGGAAAAAGGAAAAAGTAAAAACCATCAGTTTTGAAAAACAAAAAACAAAAGTTTATAATTTTCAAGTAGATAAAAATGAGACGTATTTTGCAAATACTTATGCGGTTCATAATGTAGCTCTTGTAAATAGATTTGTTCGCGTTTACAACTTTGGCATTTCTATCGATTATACACCTCCAGGTGGAGGGGGAGCAGTGCAAAGAAGAAGAGTGAGTGCAATTATAATGTAGTGTCCTTAAGTTTGTTTTGCAAACTAGTTTTGATATTTTTACCCATATCTTCATTAGCAATTGTCTCAATCACATTAAAGTCTTCAATTTTATCTAAAAAAGACATCAAATCTAAACATTCTTTTCCAACAGTGCCTTTGGGAGTAACTGTAATTTTGCCTTTCTCGTCAATTTCAATTTCCAATTCTACTTTTTTACTCATATAATTTTACCTGCTGTGATTTTGATTGTTTTGTCTTTCATTTCTGCTTTCACAGAAAACTTATTTTTAGATAAAGCTGTTTTAATTGCAGTAACTGCGTAAGATTGCTTAATTTTATCTGCTACACCAATGTTTTGATCATATTCAGAACAAATCATTACATATTCTTTTTTGTCTTCATCATACGCAAAACCAACATCATTAGACAAATTTGAAATCAATAATCTTGGAATAATTATTTCAGCTATTTCGTTTCTTTCGTCTCCCATGTAGCCAACTAATTTTGTTTTTTCTTTATATACTACAGGCGTGAAACCTAATTCTTTTAAACATTCGATTAATGTTTCTTGGTTTTTGAATGAACAATTTATTGTTTTATATGCTGACATTTTTATCTCCAGTTAAATCAAACTTTGGCAATAACTCTTTGAATAATCTTCCACAATGAGGACATAACCAAGAGTTGAGAGCCACTTCTTTTGCTTCAAATGCTTCCTGAGAGTAACATTCATACAAATTAAGTAAATTACCTTTAGGAATTTTATATCCGTCTATTGTTGCTTCTGGAGTTATTCTATAGCAATGCACACAGCCTACTACTTCTAAATAATTTTCTCCAGAAAACAAAATATCTTCTATCAATTTGTAGCTTTTGTTTAATGCTTCAAATTCTTTAATTTTTAATTCAAAAAGATAATTTTTCATTTTTTTTTGAAAGCAAAGTAAGAACGTTTTTTTTCCATTAACCTTAACGGAACTTTGCTTTCATGTATTATATACTTCTGATTTCAAACTAAAGTTTCATTTTTTTCCAAACTAGTTTGTAAACTTACTATTTAAACAAATATTATATAATTTTTCCTAATATAGTAAAGCTCAATTTTCATAAACGTAAACTGAGTATTCGAGAGATTTTATTACATGTGTTGGTTTTGTGTCTTCAAAAAAAGTTAAGGAAATGAATGGGGTGACACATTTGCTCTGAGAAAAACGTATGATACTTTTGGAATCTGATTCTAAGTCAAGTTTTTCAAAGAGATCATACAGTTTTGTGTCTATTTTAGTTTTTGTGTCAAAAACAAAAGTTTTTTGAGCATATTTAAAAAGCTCTGCAAGAACACACAAAACTTCATCCTCTGACAGAATTTGACCTAATTTCCATTTTTCCAGAAAATCCATAAGGTTAATTGTACAAATTAAGTATGCCAGTAAGTTTATTGTTTGCAGAAGAAGCTCGTAGGAAACTTGAAGCAGGTGTTAATGCCGTAGCTGACAGTGTAAAAGTCACTCTTGGGCCAAGAGGTAGAAATGTTGTAATTTTTAGTGAGTATGGTGCACCAACAATCACAAAAGATGGAGTGACTGTAGCTAAAGCAATTGATCTAGAAGACCCATATGAAAATTTAGGTGCTCAACTGTGTAAACAAGTGAGTATGCAAACTAATTCTCTTGCAGGCGACGGCCCACAACCTTTATATTCTAACGTACTTACTCCCAATGGATATGTTAAGATGGGTGGTCTCAAAATAGGAGATGAAATATGTGGCACCAATGGCACAATACAAACAGTTATAGGAGTTTTTCCAAAAGGAAACAAGCAGATAGTTAAAGTTAAGTTTGCAGATGGACGAGAGGTAGAATGTTGCGAAGATCATTTATGGCAAGTCACAAATATAAGAGGCAATAAAAAAGTTTTAACAACCAAAGAGTTAATGTCCAAAAAAATTGTCTATGTAAACGCCAGAGGGCACAAAAAACATAAATACTTTGTAGAAAACACTCATGTTGAATTTAATCAGCAAGAGTTTATTATTGAGCCATATTTGCTTGGAGTTTTGCTGGGCGATGGCAGTCTCAGCGGAACAGGTTCAATTGAAATTGCATTAGGAAAAAATGATTTACCTGTTATTGATAGAATTCAATCCAAACTTCCACAAGGAATCATAATGAAGCATAATTTTGTCGAGAAAAAAAATTATTACAGAGTTAAATTATCTGGTAAAACGAAAGATGGAGACACTATGCATAAACTTGTTGAAAAAACAGGTTTACTTGGAACCTTAAGTGGCACAAAATTTATTCCTAAAAATTACCTATATTCAAGTGTTGAGTCGAGAAAACAATTACTTGAAGGACTTACTGATACAGATGGCCATATAAATAAAAGAGGTATGCTCGAATACAGCACAATAAGCAAACAGCTCTGTGATGATGTTGCAGAACTATTGAGAAGTTTAGGAAAATCTGTAAACATCAAAAAATACGATAGAAAAAATAATTCTTATTCTAAGACGAGTATTTATAGAGTAACAGAACTTAAGGGCAATAAGTATGGCAACAGCATTGATAGCATTACACTAACAAACAAAATTACAGAAATGCAATGTATAAAGGTATCAAATAAAGACTGTCTTTATATCACAGATAATTATATTTTTACACATAACACCACTACAGCTACAGTGCTTGCACAAGCAATAGTCAAAGAAGGACTAAAGCTGGTGGCGGCTGGAGCAAATCCACTTGGCTTGAAACGTGGAATTGATAAAGGATTAACCACAGCTCTTCAAATGATTGAGAATAGTGCAAGAGAAATCACAGAAAGACAAGAAGTGGAATTTATCGCGGCTATATCAGGAAACGAAAAAGAAGTGGGTATTGTAGTAGCTGATGCAATTGAAGCTGTTGGGCAAGATGGAATCATTACACTAGAGGAATCTCGTGAAAGAGATACATACTTTAAAATGGTAGAGGGATTTAGCTACAATCAAGGCTTTATTGACCCAAGTTTGATAAGTGATTTTTCTAAAAATATCATCGACTATAAAGATGTATATATTTTGATGTTTGATTGTGAAATTAAACAATTTTCTCAATTAGCTCCAGTATTAGATAAACTTGCTCAAAAGAAAAAGGCAATCTTAATCATTGCGGAACAGTTTTCAGAGGAAGCTAAAAGAGGGTTAGCTTATAACAAATCAAGAAGCGGATTCCAATGGGCAGCTACTAGAACCCCTGGATTTGGTGCACAAAAGAAAGAAATGATTCAGGATATTTGTTGCATGGTTGGAGGCAAAGTTTTCCAAGAAAGTCTTGGTCATAAATTTGAAGATATCACAGATGAATTTTTTGGTTTTGCTCAAAGAGTGGTTATAGGTAAAGATTCCACTACCATTATAGAAGGTAGAAGTGATGCAAAAGCTCTTGAAGATAGAGTCAATTTACTAAAACTTCTTTTAGAAACTGAAGAATCAGAATATAATCGAGAAAAACTTAATGAAAGACTTGGTAAACTTAATGGGGGAATTGGTTTAATTAAAATCGGTGCTTCTACTGACACAGAACTCAAAGAAAAGAAATATAGGTATGAAGATGCCTTGAACGCCACTAGAGCAGCAATCGAAGAAGGAATTGTTCCAGGCGGTGGTTCTTGTTTACTTAAAATTTCTCAAGAGTTGGTAGCAAACACAGAAGTGGATGAAAGAGATTTTGACGAAATTTCCGGTCTTAAAATTCTTTCTCTTGCTATTCAAGCCCCATTCAGACAAATCTGCACAAATGGTGGATTCTCACCAGATACTTTTTCAGCAAAAGTTATTGAAAGCGAAGCAGGAGTGGGTTTTGATGCGAAGTATGGTGAAATCTGCAATATGTATGAGCGAGGCGTGATTGATCCAGCCAAGGTAACTAAAACTGCTTTGACTAATGCTGTTAGCATTGCTGGATTGGTTTTGACCACTGAAACACTTATTGCACCAATTATCGATAAATCCGAAAAGGTTTTAGTAGCAGAAGGTATGTATTAAACGTATATAAAGTAATGAAAGTTAAAATTGGAAAAATTATCACAGATGTTTCAGAAGATATAATTGCAACTAATATTGCTAATAAACTAATTTCTGGTGCATATTTTATGTCAGACACTGTAAAGAATTTTAGACAATCTTTTGATTTATTCAAAATAATGAGTGTTGATTTTATCAAAACTAAAGAAAAAAATTTTATTTTTTCTTTTAGCGAAGATTTTTGGTTTGAAGAATTTAAGGTTTTCCAAGAAAAAAGATTAGTTGCTTTTCAAAATGAGCTATCGCTAGTTTTTAGTGATGGCTCAGAATGGTCTATCCCTTTGATGGATTTGGCTAATATTGCCATGAAATACGATGAATGGAAGGATAGAGATTTATTTGAGCTTTTAGAAAATCCTGAAGATTTATGTTTGTGGGCAGAGAAAAAACTAAACTGGGATGATGTCAAACAGTACAAAAAACTGATAAGCATCGAAGACCATGATGAAATTTATTCAGAAGAATGGAAAAAAGTTAAAAAAACAATTGTGTGTCTTAAAAATGACAAAAAATAACAAACCCCCGATAGGTAAACACATTCTTCTTGATTTGTATCAATGCAAAAACTCAGATTTAAACTGGGATGAAATAAAAAAAGTTTTTTATGATGGATTAGAAAAGGGTAATTTTTCTGTTTTGTCTGATCACCATCATCAATTTGAACCACATGGTGTTAGTGGTATGTTTATTTTAGAGGAATCACATTGCTCTTTCCATATTTGGGTGGAACTCTGTTTTGTGTCATTGGATGTATATTGGTGCGGAGCCAAATGTGATGAACAAAAACTTATCAACACCCTTATTCAGTTTTTTGTGCCTCAGAAAGTAGATTATAAATATGTGGAACGTGGATTTTTTGAATAATAGGTTTTTTTTAAACCATTCAAGAATCTTAGAATATGAACCAACTATCTAATCTTAATGCCACCTTGGTTAAAACGGTAAGATATGAGACTAATACTGCAATCTCAAATACTCTTAATTTCACAGTAGAAAATTGCAGTGTTGTCACAAATATACAAAAAATTGTTTTTTATTTGGATACGCCAGATCAATATTTTGCTTCTCAAACTCAAATTACCATTTCAGATAGAGGTCATACTTTTCCAGGAAAAATTAACGGATTCATTCCTACAGTTTTTGCTTCCATTGGTACTAATTACAGCACTGTTTTTGGAGGCACAAATACAAATAGCGTATTAATTCAAAATTCTCCTCAAGTTGTTACAGCTATTGTGAATCAATCAACATTAGATTCTGAAGGCATTGGAAATATTTATGTTAAATTACAGAGAACTACCGGCAACTACACTGGTGGTTTTACTATGGCTGTATTTTATCAACCAGGAATCACTTATAATTCTAATTTTAATACCAGAAATCAAATTTCAAATGATGCGCCTTTCAGGGTATTGTCACAATTTGGTATTGGTACATACGCAAATGGTATAAGTACGATGGTTGATCAAACACAAAACGTAGCATGGACTCCGAATAGAAGAAATAATATTGACAATTTGGATTTTGGTTTTGGTGTGTCATCTAGTAGTCCATTCTTTTATTTTGGAACACCTTATAAAACGACAAGATGGTTTTTGGGTTTCTCAAGTGATAACACTCCTAATATTGGCGTGGTGACATTCAATTACTTTAACGGAACAAACTTTACAAGTTTTTCTACTACTTATGTTGGCGCAAATGGCCCTGGAACTTACAAGTTTGCAAATGATGGAGTAATTATTTTTTCACCGCCTTCTGATTGGCAATCATTAAAAATGGATAAGGATCCACTTACTATGTATAATCAAGTTCTTATAGGTTTGGGTTCTTTGGCGACAAATGCTATTGCCAATAATCCACAGATGTACTGGGTGCAATGTCAAATAGGTTTTTCGGCTGCTGCTCCAGCAAATCAAACAATAACAGTTTCGTCAGTATCGCCATTGATTGAGCCAAATTTACCTTTGACATTCCCAGGAAGGAAGATACCAAGTTAATCTAGAAATGATATAATAGGTCAAAAAGGTGACCGTAAAGGAGAAAAAAAGTATGCCAACTTACCCAACTAGCTATTATGGGCCAGGTTTAACAACCTCTTATAATAATGATTATACTCGTAGACTACAAACGCGAGACCTCGTTGCCTTCAGGCAATCGCAGAGATTCGCTGGACAATGGATGGAACCCAAAGGGGTTACACTTCCGTATCAAGGCACTCTTCAAAGCGCTACCGGCTCTTTGTTTATGTTGCTTAATGAACTTAACTTGATTTCGCCGCTGATTCCTGATCTTGGAGAAACTGTGCTCTTAACTTCAGTAGGTGTTGCTACCAACATTCTTACTGGGCCAAACGGTGTAGCGGTTTCCTATATTGGTGGTGTGACCACTTCTACAGGCCCTACCAATACTGCTACAAGAATTGATGGCGTAGGTCTATCAACAAACCTTCGTGTGCTTTATTATGGATTGACCACAAGCAGCTTGAACGGAGTTTACTCAGTAACAAACGTAGCAGGTAATTTTGTCTTAAACAGATCTGCAGACTTGACTTATTGGTGGCAGTTTGCTAAGCCAAAAGTGTTCCTTGCTACTGCTGGAACAAACAATATTGCTAGAGTTTTCTCGCTTCAATCTGATGCAAGAGAAATTGGTAATGATTTTACTGTTGCCCTTGGTACTAGTGTTGCAACACCTGCTTTAGCTGCGTTCTCAACGACAGGTACTCCAATTGTTATGAGTATTACTGATTTTAGCCCAATCAACAACTCAGGCATTAATGCCTCTGTTCTTGGTACAGCTGGTGCAGGTAATACTTCATTGATCTACCCTGCGTTCAATCCTAATCTCAACCAAAACACTGGTGAGTACGACTTCTTGCAACAAGCTTCTGAGCAAAAGTTCATGTATATCAAGAACAGAGCTCGAAGGCTTGCTTATCAAATCTTCAAGATGCGAGAAAACTACACTCCATTTGTTTCTTCTTACCAATCAGACGTGGTTACACAAATTGGTGCTGGAAATACACAATACAACATTGGTTTTTCTACTCTCAACAACTTGCCGCCACAGTCGCGCTATCCTAGCTCGTTTAACCGAGGCTTCTAATTACAGGAAGGCATTAGTCAAAAAAGAGGAGCTTTTGCTCCTCTTTTTTTGTCATAACATATTATTTTGCTTTCAGCTGTTGACATCCTCCCACCAATAAATTGATGGGATTCCTGCCTTTGCTCACGCAAAGGCTTTCTGCTTCATCAAGACTGATTCAGAACTAATATAGCTCCTATCCATTCTTTCCACAGACTTATAATTCCCTGTGTCCTCAGGGTATATTTTGCCGAAGGCAAAATCTATTATGTTTTTAGATGCATTTAAATCTCTGTCTAACCTTGCCCCGCAGGGGCAAAGCCAAGTTCTATCAGATAATTTCAGATCATCTTTTATGCTGCCACATTCATTGCAAGTCTTCGAAGATGGATCGAATCTATCACATTTAATAAGATTTTTTCCATTCCAATCAGATTTGTATTGCAACTGTCTGACAAATTCAGACCAGCTTGCTGATTGAATTGCTTTAGCTAATTTATGGTTTTTCACCATTCCTTTCACATTCAGATTTTCTATACATATAGTCTTAGCTTCTTGGTTTTTGCAAACTAGATTAGATGTTTTATGAAGAAAATCAGATCGTTGATTGGATATTCTTTCATGTAGCAAAGCTACCTTTAGCTTTGCTTTACTACGATTGGAAGAATCTTTCTTCTTCCTTGACAAACTTTGTTGGAATCTTTTTAATTTCTTAAGATTGGATTCTAAAAATTTAGGATTGATTATTCTAGTTCCATCTGATATGACAGCAAATTCTTTCAATCCAAGATCAATTCCGATTGATTCATTTTTATTCAATTCTGGCTTAGCTGGCATTGTCAGACCATCGTCGTACAATACAGATACAAAATATTTGTTAGTTTTAGTTTTAGATATTGTTATAGATCTGATATCAGATGAAGATAAATCTTTACTAACAATTACAGGAATGTTTTTAAGTTTTGGAATGCTAAGCATTCCATTTTCAATCTTGAAATTCTGAGGAACACTAAACGATTGTTTATCATATTTTGATTTGAACTTAGGTAGTCCACCTAGTTTTTTGAAAAATCTTTGATAAGCTGACTCCAGATGTTTTAATTCATGTTGCAAAGATTGTGAATTAGCTTCTTTCAACCAGGGTAGATATTGTTTCAGATCAGGTAGTTTTGATTCCCAATGTTTCTTGAATGTTACAGTCTGATTAGTTTTGTATTCCCAATCTGAATAGTCTAAAGCCCAGTTGTAAATAAAACGACAATATCCAAATTGTCTATCTAACAATTCAATCTGATTTTGATCTGGATATAGTCTGAATTTAATGGACTTAAGCATATTAGTTCTTTTTTTGATCCTCTATATATTTCTTAATTGTATCTTCTGATATATGTCCAACTGTCTCTATATAATAGCTTCTAGTCCACAACGACGGAAGCCTAGTTCTCAAACTGCTGAATTCTTTTCTAAGGACATTGCTAGTATACCCTTTCAATTGCTGTACTATCCAATGAGGCGAAGCCGTTGGCTTCGCCTTTAAAAACAGATGAACATGATCTGTCATAGTTTCCATTTTTTCTATTTGAATGTCATATTGATTTGCTTTTTCCAAAAGCAAATCTTTTAATCTCAATTGAATTTCTTCTGTCAAAACTTTCCTTCTATATTTTGAACAAAATATAATGTGATAGCCTACATTATAAACAACAGTATTGCTTTGCTTCCATCGTTCTTTATCCATAATTATATTATACAAGATACATCTATATAATACCTTCTTCGGTTTTATGTTCGATTCATCCCACGACTAAAGTCGTGGGCTTTCTCTCACTTTTTGTGTAAAATTGTATCTATTTGTCCACTTTGAATGAGCCTAAATCAATTGGAGGTAAAACAAGATCAACCGTATCATTTGCAGAAAGTGTTGCAAATACCCAATTATTGTCAGTGTTGCTATAGCCTAAAACTTTTAGCCCTGCTTGTAAGAGCACTCTTTGAGCAAGGTAAAGAGGGGCAGCTAGATAGTTTTCTCTACTCATAAAAAGTTCTACAAGTTCTACTAAATCATTAGTTTTTTGAACATCCACGTACATCTCAATATCTTCTTCTGGATCGGGCAAACATTCTAAATCCTGAAAAACCACCCAAACATGAGGAAGGAGCATTGCTCTAGACAAATCATTTACAGCATCTTTAGCAAGAGCATACATTTTATTTGAGACTATTGCTACACGATCATCTTGGTCAATATATTCCTTTAGTTCTCTGATATCTTTTTCTAAAAGTTTTTTATAATTCTGTAGCATTTCATTGATTTTTAAATTACAAAATTCAATTTCTTTATTTTCAGCGGCACTTGAAAGTTGATAAAAAATTTCCATTTCTTCAATCATAGATTCTAGCCATTTATTACATTCATCATAATCAGCCATAAAAAACTCTGTGTAATAAGTTTTAGGGCAGGTTATTCCACATTTATCTTCTTGGAGTTCTATGTTGAAAAAACCATATATGGGGCTTTCTAAGTTTACATAAATTTTACACATTACGTTGCCATCTCCATCAAACATTTCAGTAGGGATAATTTGGAAAGGCATGGTTTTTTTCAAATCGATTAAGCCATTGTCTAAGATTTTTCTAGAAAAATCTTGAGCCTGCATAACAATGCTCATGTTGTTAGCAATAAAACTTTCGATAATTTTCACTAGTCCAGTGGTTTCTAAATCATTGTTCATATCATCAATTGTACAAATAAGTATGAATAAAAAGCCACTTTCATTTGAATCTGATGCATATCATTATAGCGATTCTTTATTGAAAGTTTTTAGAATACACCCAGACGGTTGCAGAATACACAAAACAGAAAAAACCTTACAAGGCAAAGCTAATAAAGATGCTTTAGTATGGTGTGGCCCTTACACTATTGCTAACTCGCTTGGATGGTGGATTTTTCCCGGATTTGATATGAACATTACATGTCTGTCACACAAAACAGAAAATTGCTACACTGGCAGATGGGGAGGTAATTATGAATTTTCTGTAAAAAGTTATGATAATTCTGATTATGTAATCATGGAAGAATTTGAAAAAAACATTGACAAAAAATACGCACAAAACTATTCAGGAAAACAGCATTATGGAATAGATGAACCAGAAATAAATTGTGTAAGCTTATGGACTGGGTGCGTTTTTCAAATGCCTAAAGATTGGTGTGTGTTAATTAAGTCTCCTTCCAACACTGGATTAGTCTACGATTTGGGTTCTCCGGTTACAGTGCAAGAAGGTGTGCTTGAATTAGATTGGATGAGATATGATATCTGGGTGAACCTTAAATTTCATACCTTTGACAAGGAATTGGTGTTAAGAAAAGACCAAGATTGGCCTATAGCTCAAATAATTCCAATCCATCGTTCTAGTTTTGAAAATAATTGGGAGAAAGAGGAGCGAGTAATGAATTACAATGATCCTGAATGTGTTAAAATGTACGAAAGATACTCTGAGTACAATTATAAAAAATGGATTATTAATGGGGAAAAAGACCCATTCACTTTCAAGAAGTTGAAAAAATCTGAAATGATGAAAAAATAATACAAAAATTATTCTTTAATAATTTCAGATTCAACATGAATATTTTTTAAAGCATTGGCTATTTTTTCGCAATGTGTTTTGCTTCCTGTGTACACTGCATTTTTTCCAAAAATATGTATGGCATATGTGCAATCGAAAGCCTGTTGGTCAGACAGCGGCACCACTGTTTTCAACACATAAAAAACCACATCAAAAGGTGTGACATTATTATCGAATGCAATGATGGTATGATTGTCTTCTAGTGAATTAATATCATTTAATATTGATTCAGATATTTGTATAGTTGTGGATTCCATCAATTATCTTATACGTTTATTTTGCTCTACGTATTTCTGGCCCTGGATCATCCACTATTTCTTCATCAAAATCTTCTTTGAAATTTTCATCAGACATAATTCCTTCTGTTTGCCCTAGCATCAAATCATATGTATCTAATTGATTTTCATAATCTTCTCTTTTTGAAAAATAATAATCAAGAACATTATCTGGAGAAGATTCTTCATTAGGACAATCTTTTTTAAAGTCTTTCATCACTACATCTACTAGAAAATCAATAAATGATTCTCTAATTTTGTCAAGATATTTTATTGACTCATCTTTGTTTTGTGGAGAATCAGTGGTTTCTTTATTCATCCAAAGAATGTATTCGTGGAAATCAGTGTCTTTGCTCTCAATTTTTTTATCGGGGCAATTTTGTTCAAACTTCTCTTCTATAGTTTTAATGTCTTCTTTACTAAGTTTGTTATCGTGAATTTTATTAAAAAATTCACTTGTGTCTACTCCAGCTTTTTCAAGACATAAGAGTTTAAATGGAATATCAGAATCAATACCTTCAATTGCCTTAAGCTTTTTTGTATTAGCAAGCTCCACTAAATACTTTGTGATAGAATCCACTTTTTTAAATTCTTTATTTTTTTCCAGTTCTTCAGCGTATTTAATTAAAGATATCACAGTAAAGATTTAAGGTAAAGATGATGAAATTCCTATTTTTTTACATGAAAGATAGTGATTTAAATCTTCTGGTGTTCCTAGTCCCCACATTTCCTCTACTGGAAAGATACCTATTCGCTTTTGGTCTTGTATAGCTTCATTAAATACCGGACAAACATAATACTCGTTATTTACTCTAATATTTTTACTAATCATTTGTTCTGCATATTTAACAAAATCTGAGCCCTTATTCCAGTAGTATACACCCACTGTTGCAATATTACTTATTGGTTTCTTTTCAGCCACCTCAGTGACTAACCCATTTTCATCCACTTTAGCAAAGCTCCATTTTGGATGCGTAGAGTTAAAGGTCAACATACACCCATCATATTGTTCTGCTTTTACTTTTTTAATAAAATCATAGACATCCCATTTTACGTATTGGTCTGAATTTGCAAATAAAATTGGATCGTTGTTATTAATGTACTCTTTAGCAAGTAATGCGGTGCAAGCAGCACCCTCTGTCAAGCCATCTGTTAAAATAACTTCAGAATTATTAATTAAATTTTTTAAATAAGTTTTTATATTGTATTTTTCATCGTGCTCTTTTCTGGCAATAAAAATGAAATTAGCCTCTATGTTAAGGCATTCGCACACTAGCTGAATCATAGTTTTGCCCTCTATTTCAATTAGGGGCTTAGGAAAAGTATATCCAGCTGTTTCAAATCTTGATCCTGCTCCAGCCATAGGAATTACTACATTCAGTTTTGTGTTGATGTATTTTTGTTTCATGGGTTTATTTTCAATTTTAGAGATTGTTTCTGCAATCTTTTTATAAGTTACTTCTTCCGCATTGATTACTCTTAAAACCTCTGCTCTTGTAGCCAAGGCGCCTTCATATCCCACTTTTGAATCTTCAATTATTAAAGTATTTGATGGGTTACAGTTTAATTCGATCATCGCCTTCAGATAAATGCTTGCAGAGGGTTTAGGATCATTTACGTCTTCGTTTGACAATATGCAGTCAAAATATTCTATAATTTCAAGTTTAGTCAAAGTGTTGATTATGGTTTGCTTTATTGCATTTGAGGCGCATGCTAGTTTATAATTTTTTTTTAAAGCACTGAGAAGACTTATCTTAACATCATCCTTTTCAAGATTTTTATTGATATAATCAAAAGTGAGTCTTTGTTTTGTGTTCCAAATTTCTTCACAAAGTTCATCTGTTAAATGATCCCTTTCTTTAAGTATTTTCAGTTTTGTGTGAGTGCTTCTTCCATTCAAGTTTATATCGTGTTCTTTTTTGGAAATTGAAACTCCACTGTATTTAAAATAAGCTTGTGAAAAAGTTTGGTAGTGCATGTCGGGCGAATCTACCAGCACTCCATCTAAATCAAAAATTATTAATTTAATCATGATTGATTCATTCTCCATGCAATCATTTCATCAATCATTTGTTCAAAAGAGTACTCAGGCTTCCATCCAAGCTCATTTCTAATAGGTGAGGAGTCTCCTTTCAGAACATTCAGTTCTTCAGGTCTCAAGAATTTTTCATCTTGTTCAATGAATTTCGAATAATCCATACCTAATTGCACGAAAACATATTCAGTTAAATCTCTCACGGTTCTAGATTCACCTGTAGATACTACATAATCTTTGGGCTCAGAATTTTGCATCATTAGATGCATGGCTTTCGTGTAATCTTTACTATGCCCCCAATCTCGCGCTGCATTTAAATTTCCTAGATAAAGTTTTTTTGTATTATTTTGATAAATTTTTACAGCTCCATCTACCACTTTTGCTGTTACAAAGTTAGTGCCTCTTCTTTCGCTTTCGTGATTGAATAAAATTCCAGATACTATAAACATTCCATAAGAGTGTCGATAGTTTACAGCAAGATTATGAGCAGCGAGCTTTGAGCATCCATAAGGGCTAACAGGCATCATTGGTGTGGATATTCTTTGAAATCCATCCTCGTCAATACAATTGCCAAACATCTCGCTTGATGAAGCTTGATAAATCTTAATATTTTTATTAATTGTTCTTACTGCTTCTAAAATGTTCATAAACCCCTGGGCATTTACTTGATTTGTGTATCCAGGCATTTCAAAACTTATTCTTACATGTGATTGCGCTCCAAGATTATAAATTTCATCTGGTTTTATTTTGTTTATAAGATTGAAAACACACATACTATCAGTCAAATCTCCGTAGTGTAAATTTACGTTGTTAAGGACATGAGAAAGCCTGTAACTCTGGTTCTCTGCCACAGAGTGCCTTCTGACCATTCCATGCACTTCATAATCATTGTTAAGTAGATGTTCCGTCAAGTAAGAACCATCCATGCCAGAAATTCCTGTAATAAATGCTTTTTTCAAATTCTTCCTTCCTTAATAAAATTTTTATTATTGACAAACCATTCTACAGATTCTTTTATAGCGATTTCAAAATCAGTGAATTGAAAATTCCCTATTAATGATTTTAGTAAAGATGTATCGGTAGGCTTGCGATATTGGCCCTTGGGCTTATCAACATCAAAAATGATTTTGCCTTTAAAATCCAATGTTTTTGCAATTATTTCTGCACATTCTTTAATTGAATACTCTTGGCTGTTTGACACAATTATAGAATCGTGATCATGATTTTTTTCTAAAAGTATTGTGCTTATTTTTGCTAAATCTTTTGAATAAATAAATTCTCTAAGTGGAGTTCCATCTCCCCAAACAACTAAATCAACATTGTTTTGTTTTGCATTGTAGCATTTATGTATTAATGCTGGAATTACATGTGCATGATTAAGACTGTAATTATCGTTTGGGCCAAATACATTTGTTGGCACAATGCTAAAAAAATTCAAATTCTTTTTTCTTGCTTCTGAACACAAATATTGCATCATCCTTTTTGCATATGCATATCCATCGTTAGAAAAATGAGGCGGGCCATTAAAGATTATATTTTCTGTTAGCGGTTTTGTGTCTGATTCAATTTGATCAGGGAAAATGCAAGTAGAAGAATAATTTATTAAATTTTTAATTTTTAAATTATAGGCTGCTTCAAAAACTATGTTATTTAATTTTAAATTTTCAAGACAAAATTCAATTTTGTTTTCGTAATTTGCAAGGACTCCACCAACTTTTGCTGCTGTGTGATAAATTGTATGTATATTGTTGTTTTTTAAAAAATGATAATATTCATTATACGAATTGATTCTATCATTATACTCTACTGAAGTTTTTATTTGTTCAGATAGGGCTGAGCCCACTAACCCTTGTTTTCCTGTTATATGATTAGGCATAATTTTTTGTACAATTAAATTATGGTTTTCGATTTCATAGAATTACTCAAGAAATATAACATTAATGTTACTGGCGCTATTCACGCAGGTGGACATTTTGGCTCAACTATACCAATGTATCAGTCAGCAAATGTATCAAATGTTATTTATTTTGAGCCGCAAAAGCATGCATTTGAAGTACTGCAACAAAATTTAGCTGCTACACAATCATATAAAGCTTACAACTTTGGGCTAGGGCCAGATTTTGCAGAAGTGACAATGTACACTGAGCAAGCTAACCAAGGGCAATCTTCTTCAATATTGGAGCCAAAAAAAGTAAAAGATATTTATCCCCATATTCCCTTTGTTGGAACTGAGACTATCAAAATAGTGCCATTAGATAGTCTTGGAATACAAACTTGTAACTTTTTAACTTTAGATGTGCAAGGATACGAATTAGAAGTTTTTAAAGGTGCCACTAATATGTTAGAGAACTACCTTAAATATTTGGTATGTGAAGTTACTTTTTCAGAACTATACAGCACAAACGCAAAAATATACGAGCTAGACAGCTACCTTTTGAAGTATGATTTCATAAGAATGGATACATTTATTCACAATGAGATGGAGTCAGGAGATGCTTTTTATATCAAATTAGATGAACTGAAAAAGTTTTAAAATTTTGGTTTGTTTGGTATGTCTATATTGTTTACATAAAACAGATCAGAGTGGTGTTGTCTTACCTCTAATCTGTTTTGCGATTTGCCTTTGTATTGACCAAACATTTTGTTGAATTTACAAGGCCCATATATTGGAAAAAGTTTTCTATACAAATCAGAATCTAAATTCGCAGTTAAAGGATAACCAAAACTCACGTTGTTGTTTTTAAATGCTTCTAAGCTGAATACAACTTGAGATGCATCTAAAATACTGTCTGGATTTACATCTTGTGTTATAAATGGGCAAGAAAACTCGGACACAATTTTTTCAGGATGAAAAGAATTTTGGTTATAAGGGTCATATGCAATATAATGTGAGTAGCACCATTTTTCTTTGTTTTGTAAAAATTTATCTAAATTGCTCAAATAATCTGGCACAAAAGCATCATCATCACAAAGCATGATGCCATAGTTAGCATCTGACATTTGACAACGAAGAGTCCAAAATAAACCAAATATACTTCCTCCGTTGATTTTTTTTTCTTCTGTTGTGTGATTTGTATTAAAATAATACACCTTATCTTTTTCTTCACCCAATATTTCATCTACAATATCTTTAGCTGAAAATTCAGAACCATCATCAACAAAACAAATTTCCCAGTTTTTGTGTGACTGTTGTTTTACCGAATTTAAGGCAAATCTTACCAAATTTGGTCGATTATAATAGCACATTAAAATTAAAAATTTATTCATTTGTTTCTCCATACGTTTTGTGAATTCAAAATATATTCTCTTGCAATTTTATCTTCAAAATGCTCAGGACTCATTAAATCAATAATTTCTTTATCTACATATTCTGGATGCACATACCAATCTTCATAAGCGGTATCTGGAAAATCATTGCAAATATCTGACACCACTAAAGTATAACCATGGCTAGCCAATAGTTTTCTCGATTCTAATTTTATTTCGTCTCCAGCGTAATAACATTCGTGCTCAAATGTTATTACTTTAAACACTAAATTACTATCGAGTATTTTTTTTAGAATTTCAAAGGTTACTTGTGGCGGCTCACAGTCCACTTGTAAATAATCTATAATTTTTGTCACATTTTCGTTGACTTTAATTAGCTTAACATTTTCTTCATTAATGTTAAAAATTGTATTGTAATCTAAATCAAGGGCATCAGTACATATTGCTTTATTTTTTCTTTGACTATTGAAAAAATCAACTAAATGTTGCATGATATCAATTGAAACTCCGCTCCAATTAAATTCTTTTTCTAACAAAGCTGTATTACTTAAATTAAACGGTTCATTTGACCCAATTTCTAAGTATGTTCCATTTCTTAGTCCTTTCAGCATACTTAAAACAAACAAATCTTGATAGGCTTGGGAAAAATTTTGTTGAATATTTTCAGCGCCTGGAAATTTAAATCTTAGATTTTCGTAATCGTTTGCAGAGTAAGTGGACATGTTATTATTTGTACAATTTTTCCATGACGATAGAAGTTCTTGGTTTATTGTCAATATAAAACTCATATTGATCTATTTCAATAAAACCAAGTTTTTTATATAACTTATGAGCAATTTCATTGTCTAAAAATACTTCAAGAGTAAATTTGTCGACATCAACAAATAGATCGAATAACTTATGATAAGCAGATTTTGAAAAACCTCTGCCTCTAAACGCTGGATGTATATCTGCGCCAATTTGCAAAACTGAAGGCTTTTCAATCCATTTAGTCCTTATGTAGCCAATTTTTTGGCTCTCGTTTTCAATAATAAACCATTCTGGATTGCTGTTATTAAACCAAGTTTCAAAACTATTCAAATCAAATTTTCTTGGATCATGAAGTTGTTTTAAAGTAGATTCATCATTTCTCACTTCTAAAATAAACGCGCCATCTTCTATAGTAGCTTTTCTTAAATTAACCATTCCAATTATTTATAACAGTAACAATATGTTTCTTTTCTTCTTCAGTAAGCCACCATCCCACTGGAATGCTGAGTTGATTCGCTGAGAAATAGTCTGTTCCGGGAAGATCCATTTCAAAATCTTTAAAAACTTCATGTTTATCATTTCTGCTGTGAACTTGAGAAGAAGAAATGTTATTCTCTGATAAATATTTAACAAACTCATCTCTTTTTTCTGGAATTAAAATCGTATATAACCACCATTGTGCTTTTTTATTGAATCTTGGTTTAAAAATATTTTTATTACTAATATTTTTATCAAAATATTCAGCATTTTTCATGTGTTTCTTTTGGTTTTTTATTGCAAGTTTGATATTAGATAAACCAATAGCGGCATCAATATCTGTTGCTTGGTATTTAAAACCAACATATTTTGCGTTTTGAGCACATCGAAAATCTGCACTAGCTTCTCTATCTAAACTAAACCATCTTCTAAGCCTAGCTTCCTCATATTTTTCTTGTGGCACTGATAAAAATCCACCATCAGCAGTGGTTAAAAACTTAATTGCTTGTGTGCTCCAACAAATATAATCACCACAATTCAAAGCGTCAATGAATAAGCAATGAGCCGCATCTTGAATTACAGGGACACCAAAACTTTTAAGAGCGTTGTAGTTGCAATATTTTCCCGACCAATCTACAGCTATAATTGCTTTTGTTTTATCAGTGATTTTTGCTTTTACATCTTCCACTGATATCAAGCCTGTTGTCGGATCAATATCTGCCCATATAGGTTTGGCAAAATGAGCCAAAATAGGATGGTTTGTGGCTAAACAAGTTTGAGGTGTAGTTATTACCTCGTCTCCTGGCTTCAAATCGCATAAAGTTAACGCTAAAGAAATTGCGCTTGTGCAAGAATTCATCATTAAAGGTTTGACTTTCAGTTTATTTAATTCCCAAAATGCATTTTCAAATTCTTTAACTAATGGCCCTTCGCCACAGTAAATTACTCCTTGCTCATTGGGTGTAAGCACCTTTTTTATTTTCTTATGTGCATTTTTGCTCATGCCTACTCTGAAAAGAGGAATGTTGTTCATAGTTTAATTGTACAAAATTTCTATGCAAAATGATTTCAGTGTAGAACCAAATATTACTCTTCATCTGCAAGGGGGGCTTGGTAACTTGCTTTTTCAAATTGCAAGCATAAAAAGTTTTTGTGACATGAATTCAAAAACTGTAGAATTTACAAATTTTGATATCATTTCAAATCAGGCGCAAAATTTAGCTAGGTCTACTTTTTCTAAATTCAGACCCACTATTTTTAAGAATTTAAATCATGATTTCAATTACAAATCAAACATAGAAAGAAAAATTCATGCTGAAAATTTATTTTTTGATAATTTAGATTTTTTAAACGAAAATGATTATCTACATTTAATTTGCTATTTACAAAGTTATCGTTTTTTTAAATCAAAAGAATATGTAAATAGTTTATTTGATTTTTCAAATATACATTTAGATTCAGAAATTTTAAAAATGCTTGATGAAAATATATGCACATCTGTTCATGTTAGAAGAACAGATTTTTTAACCAACCAAAATATTTTTGTAATGCCTTCGATTGATTATTATAAAAAAGCATTAGAAGAAACTGGAGACACAGATTATATTTTGCTTTTCTCAGATGATAAAAACTGGTGTTTTGATAATCTTAATTTCAATGAAAAATGTTTGTTTGTAGAGGCTGATGATTTGACAAGTTTAAAAATTATGACTAAATGTCATAAGCACATCATGGCTAATTCTACTTTTTCTTGGTGGGGCGCTTACTTATCTGAATCACAAAAAGTTGTTATGCCTGAAATTTGGTATCAGCCTAATAGTAATCAAAGACCCTTAGAAGATAGAAAGTTAGAAGACTGGATAGCAATTTAAAAAGCTGCACTTTTTAAAAATTTTTCTGGAATTAATTCAATATTTGAACTTATAAAAGTGTTTTCAATATGTTCTTTCCATCCAATTCTTCCATCACTTAATGTGTGATGTAAAGGCAAAGAGGTATCATATCTATCAACTAATCTATCCGCAGTAATTTCATAATCAAATTCCCTTAAGTGAATATTATACAAATCTGGGTGCTCGATCACTGCAGGATATGACCAATGCATCCCAGCATTATAAGAGACATCAGCTTTTCTAACAATTAACATTTTTGATTCGCCTCCGCCAATTACACTTCCATTTTTATACCAATAGTTTCTTTGCCCTATAATTGGCTTATTCATGTCTATTTGCGGCTCATTTCCCACAAAGTTTATAACATTGTATCCTTGCACCCGAAAATACATATCATTATTTTTCTCCAAAAAATCTTTTAAATTTGTGTATTTAGTGGGGTCAGGAACAATGAATTCATCTGAATCAGCAAATACTACTGTTTGATAGCTTTTTAATAATTCATATTGCAATTGCATGACCCTAACTATTATATATGCATTATCTCCATGAGTATCTGAGCCTAATTCATGAAAATTAGCACCATCAAAAATATTCAAATATTCATCTGTTGCCAACGATCCAATAATATGAAGATTTTCTACTCCAAACAAATCACCATAATACTTTTTCCAAATAGGAGAAAAAAACTTTTCCCTTCCAAAAATTCCAAGAACTGCCACTGGTTTTTTGTTTTTATTTTCTTCAAGTTCGTGAGTGGGAGCATAAGTGCATAACCATTCTTTTGGGCAGCCTAATTTACAATATTGCATTAAAATCTCTCCTTTGAATCTATTTGTCTTCTCATAGTGTATATATCAGAGTTTGCAAATTCGTCTCTGAGATTAATGTCAAAATTCTTCCAATCATCCCATATTGCACTAATCAGTTTACCTGTAAAAAATTCAGATTTTTCTGAAATCAAATAAGCGCATAAATCCGCTGGAATGTTCATGTCCACTCCTCCATTTTGTTTCTGTTCCATACGTTTTTTGTAAATTGCCTCTCCTACAATTGATGGATCTCGACTTAATACATCTTCAAGAAAAAATGTATTCATTGGCCCAGGAGCAATCGAATTAACGAAAATATTATATGATTCATTTTCAGCTGCAAGCACTTCTGTTAATTTAACCACTGCAGCCTTAGAAGTAGAATACGCTGAAAAACGTGGCAACGGTTTTTCTCCAGAACCTGACAAGTTAATTATTTTACCATAATTATTTGCTTGCATATGCGGTAACACACTTTTACACCCAATAAAAGTAGACATTAAGTTGTTTTGTATTGCTTTGAACCACTCCGAAGAATCTACTGTTTCTGTAGATCCAATTGGGCCGTGTATAGCAGCATTGTTAATTAAACCTGTAATTGCTCCAAATTTATCAATAGTATTAGCAACACAATCTTGGAAATCAGACTCCACTGCACAATTTCCCTCATAAAGATATGCCTTTTGATTAAGTTCTGTATTAAATATTTCTGGATTTTTTTCAACAAAATCCTTACAGTTCCTTCCAAAAATGCATACATTTGCGCCATACTCAAGAAATTTAGCAGCGGTTAATTTTCCTAGACCAGTGGTTGCACCAGTTATGATTACTGTGTGTTTGTTCAAATCGTATTTCAATTATTTTTTCCTCATACAAATAGAAAAGTTATTATGGTCAATTGCTCTAAGATAATTATTAAATGGATAATTTAATAATTCAAAATTGAGTGATAGTAAATTTTGCCACCATTCCTTTGGTTTAACAGTTCTGTGTAAGTTAACTTTGTTTTCTGAATCATAATAATTTATTATTGATATGGATCCTATAAAAAGGCCATTATCAGACAGATGTTTATGAATTTGTTCAAAAAACATTTCTAAATCAGTTTCTTCAATATGTTCTATTACTTCCCAAGCTGAAATTAAATCAAACTTTATCATTTCATTGGTTTCAGTGTCAACAATTGAATAGTCTTTTGTTGCATCGGCGTGAAATAAATATTTGTCTTTGTAAAAATACCAGTTCTGATATCCATGCGCTGAACCATCAGTAGAGACAGAGCTTGAACCCTCAATACCTACAGCAGTGCAGCCTTTAGAGTTGCAATCAATAATAAATTGTCCACCTGCGCATCCAATATCTAATACTTTTGGATTGTTGCCAAAAGTATTTATTATTTCTTGAATTAGTCCATGCGAAGAATGATTATCGTTAATTGCTCCGCATGGGAATTGGTGATCAAATGATTCGTAAGCTATTTGGCACTGTGTCATTACTTTAACCATGTTTTTTTTGTACATTTATCTGTTTCTGTATTAAAGATTTCTGGGTTTTTTTAATTAAATTATTGCAGTTTGTTCCAAAAATACATACATTGTCGCTGTGTTCAAGAAATTTATTGGCGATTAATTTTCCTATAGTAGTGGTTATGATTACTGTGTGTTTACTCAAATCGTATTGCAATTATTTTTTCCTCATACAAATAGAAAAATTATTGTAGCCCAGTTCTCTAAGATAACTATTAAATGGATAATCTAAAATTTCAAATTTCTTTGAAAGAAAATCATGCCACCACTCTTTTGGCTTGACAGTTCTGTGTAAATCAACCTTGTGCACTGGGTCGTAGCAAGTCACAAGAGATATTGACCCTATAAAAACTCCCTTATCAGACAAATGCTTGTGAATTTGCTCGAAAAACATTTCTAAATCAGTTTCTTCAATATGCTCTATTACTTCCCAAGCTGAAATTAAATCAAACTTGATCATTTCATTAGTTTCAGTGTCAACAATTGAGTAATCTTTTGTTGCATTTGCATGAAATAAATATTTACCTTTGTAAGCCTGCCAGTTATGATAACCGTGTGCTTTTTCATCAGTGGATACTGAGCTTGATCCCTCAATTCCCACAGCTGTGCAGCCAATCGAATTACAATCAATAATAAATTGTCCGCCAGCACAACCAATATCTAATACTTTTGGATTGTCTCCATAGGTTTTCATGATTTCTTGAATAAGTTCATGTGAAGAATGATTGTCATTTACAGCTCCACATGGAAATTGGTGATCAAATGACTCGTGAGCTACTTCGTGCTGTGTAATTACTTTTACCATGTCTCTTTTGTACAATTTCCCACTCGAAAATATTTCTGGTTTTGTGAAAATCTTTCATAGAAACCATTAGGGTCTAATACAATTTTATCTTTTAGTAAGTTTTGTGTTTCAATATTATTTTCATCAATTTTTTTAGAAAAAATAATTACACAATCCAATTGTTTAATCATTTCATTGATATCATCACACAAAAGTATTAATTCAGTAATTGAATTTTGGTTTACATGTTCATCATATGCAAAAACTTTATGCCCATGATCTATTAACCAATAGCAAGTTTCTAAAGCAGTAGATCTTCTCAATGTGCTTGTGTCACTCTTATAAGCTAATCCCACTACTCCTACTTTAACAGTTTTGTTTTTATAAATTTGTTTTATTTTATCACAACACCAATGATTCTGAATATTGTTGGTTCTCATGATAGATGATATTAAAGGTATATTCTTAAAATTATTTTTGAGAAAATTACTGTCACGCGCTAAAGTTGCACCTGCAAAACCCAATCCTGATCTTAATGGCAATGATTTACCTACTCTTGCTTCGCTTCTGAAGCCCTCTTCCACTTCTTGAATGTTAGCTTGAGTTTGTTCACAAATTCGAGAAATTTCATTAGAAAAAGAAATGCATGTTGCTAAAAATGCGTTAATTGTGTGTTTGACCATTTCTGCTGATTCAGTTTTCATCCAAATAATTTTTGGAGAAATTTTACGAAATACTTGTTCAAAATATTGACGATCACTATCTTTTCTTAAACCTACGATAATTCTGTCAGGGTTAAGAAAGTTTTCAATTGATTGCCCTAACCTCAAATTTTCAGGAGAGCATGCAATTTTAGCCAAGGGATATTCTTTCTCGATTATAGCAATAGATCCCACTGGTAATTGTGAAGAAACTATTATGTGTGCATTTGATTTTATCTTTAATACTTGCCTGATATTATTCAATACAAATTCGCTATCAGCTACATCATTATCATCTACAGGTGTATCAAAAGTTACCCAAATTAAATCACTATTTACAACACAAGAAACATCATAATCAAAACTTAAAAATTGTTTGTAATCTTCAAAAAATTTTTCAATGCCTGGTTCATGAATTGGAAAGATGTTATTTTTTAAGTCCTCAATTACTTTTTGATTTTTGTCGAGACAAACTACAGACAATCCCTTCGAAGCAAGACTGGCGGCTGTTACAATACCTAAATGATACATTCCAAAAACACAAATTTTATGCATACTAGATTTATACATTTATAATTGAGCTGCGATGCCATCTATATGCTCGTCACTAACATAAAATCCCTCATGCAAAACATGAGAATTTACAGGTAAACCATAGTACTCAGCATTAAGTGCAGAAGCAATAGGATATATATTGTTTAATTGCTGAGTGCATACAAATTCAAATACTTTGATGTTTTTTCTTGCAAATATGGCATTATAACATACTCCACCATGAGCGGCAACCATTGCATACAAATTATTAAAAATATGTATCGTTTGGTCAAATGAAAATTTTTCTGATTCATAAATTATGAATTCTTTTCCAATTTTATTGCAAGCGTTTTGTAATGCTGAAATTAATTTGTCTTCGTTAAAAATTCTTCTATTTCTATATCTAGGACAATAAATTACATATCTGTCTTCAGTTTTAACATTTTTCAAAAATGAATCATTAATTTCTTCATAAAAAAATGTGTTCCAACTTTCAATCGGAACTTCAAAATTAGAATCAAAAATATAACAATTTTTAGATTCAAAAAAATTAAAGTTGGGCGATGGATATGGATCATTACTTATGTTATCTGGTTGAAATAAAATTTCATTTTGTAAACCAAATTTTTCCCAAATGTAATTTAATACTGTTTTATTTTGATAAGATAACAGTATTTTAATATCTTTGTTATCTTTTAAAATATCTTTACAAAATCCAATCATAGGCAATGAGTCTTGAATAAAATGAGGAAATGTAACTGTTCCGTAATAATCAGCTGAAAAAAGCTCCCCTTCATATTTATTGTCTAAATTCATTACAGGAGAATGATATTGTCCAAGCCCTGATGGCCTGGGAAACTGAGTTCTGAGTGAACAATTTTGATATTTGATAATTTTGAATTCAGTAAATGGTAATAAAAATGGTTCGCCTTTATAAAGTTTGTGATCAACATTGCCAGTCCAAGGATGATGGCTCCATGCACTTACAGTTCTTTTTGAGGTTTCAAGTAAATCAATATCATCTTGAGAAATTACTTTCCAATCTTTTGAGTAATATTTTTCCTCTAACGACAAGACTTTATGCCTAAGTATTACTGGATTCATGATTTTTTATTCAATATTAATGATTTGATTTCATGATGCGAAAGCTTATCGCAGTTTTGTGTGTTATATTCTGATTCTAAATGATTCTCTAATGTGTTCTTTTCATTAAGATGTAAAAGCAGAAAAACATTTTTGTAAACTTCAGTGTATTCGTATTCAGAATCCGAAATTAAATTTTCATACATTCTTTCTCCGGGCCTAACAGGTATACTTTCATAATCACAATTATAAATTTCGCAAAAACCATTCAGCAACTCTTCGATTGTGCATGATTTCATTTTGCAACTTAAAATTTTGCCTTCCACTTCCTCAATATTATCTAGGGCAGTTTTGATCAGATTTACTGCCTCATCCACAGAAAAGAAAAATCTAGTCATGTCTTTGTTGGTAATGGCTGGTCTTTTTCCATTTTTGACCAAATCTTCCCAAATAGGAAGTACTGAACCAGATGACCAAGTGACATTACCATATCTGACGCAACATATTTTAGTTGTTTCACAAGAAGATAAAGTGTAAAGTTTTTCCATCGTTGCTTTTGTTAAACCGTAAAGATTTTTGATTGGTGGAGACGCTTTGTCTGTAGAAATACCTATTAATTTTTCCACAGAATATTTAAGACATAGATCTAATACATTTTTGGAGCCAATTAAGTTGTTTGTAAAACATTCAGAAGGGAATTTTTCAGCCCAATCAACAAATTTAGTGGCAGCAGCATGAATAACATAATTAGGTTTGTGTGTCATAAACACTTTCTCTAATTCATTCATGTTGCTGACATCACAAGGATAAAGTTCCACTTGTGAATTTTTCAGTTTCACATTGAATAAATTTTTATTATTTCTAGACACACCTACAACTTTGTAACCAAGTTTTACATAATGATCACACAAACTTTGCCCTAAAAATCCACTTGCCCCAGTGATTAAAATTGTTTTCATTTAATTCTTATACACACTTCGGCTACAAAACACAAATGTATAATTAAGCTATGGATAAAATAAATCTAATAATTACTTGTTATGATGGAGCGCGAAGACAAAAGTATAATAACTCAATTTCAAATCTCAAATTGCAAAATTACACATTAAATAATTTCAAACATTCAATTTCGCAAGTAACTCTTGTTTGCACCACAGATTCAAATTATAGCAATAAATTTAAATCGGAAATATCTGAATTTGAAAAATCATCAAAATTTAAAACGGAAATTCTTTTTAGAGAAAATGTTGGTGCAAGTTATGGCTCATTTAATCATGCTTATCTAAGATATAGAACAGATTTTGATCAATATATTTTCTTGGAAGACGATTATCTTTTTAGTTGTGATTATTTTGATGAGATAATGATGAGTAAAATGTATCTTTCTGAAAACTGCGGTTTTGTGTGTTCGTTAGCAGATAAAACAAACAATCCTCATGCAGCTATTTCTGTTGGAATGATTAACACAAAGGCATTAGAAAAAATTATTAATGACAAAGGTCAACTTTCTTTTGCTGGTGACAACGTTTACAGGGGAGAATCAGGACATGAATATGCTGGACAATATTTATTTTCAAAAGACATAATTGATGCTGGTTTCAATATTGTTGATTGCACTCCTGATTACGATTCTTGGTTTTTTGGTTGCCAGGACAACAATGACACTGTGATGTGTTTTTCTAAAACGATTAAAAACAAACATTTTGTTGTCCCAGTTCAAATTTTTAAAGACCTCAACAGTGGTAAGCAACTACCTGTCACAAAAAACGAATTTTTGTCGCGACACTACAATTATTCAGTATATTCTTGCGGAATACAGGGTTTGTCTTATTTGCAAAGTTATCTTGAAGAAAATTAAATTCGGTTTATAAATTCTAAAACTTTTATCTCATTTGATAGATCAGTGGGAATGTTTTCAGAAATTTTGTTTAAGAATAATAAAGTGTCTTCAATCCAAAAATTTCCATTAAGCTCTTGTTGAGAAGTTTCTGGAATTTTTCCTGGCCCAGTATCAGAATGAGTGATGAAAGTAAAGTCTCCGTTTCTTGCATTCACATTTTTGATTTCATATTTACAATCTTTCAAGTTCAAAGCAAAACTGAAATTCTTTTTCCAATCAGAACAAGATGCAAATAAACTTGCTACCGCATTAGTCTCGTTGTTTTTTAAAATTGCCATTGCCACGTCTTCTCCAGCACTTTTCCAATAAGAGTTAGCTTTTGACCCACTAACTAATTCAAGATTTGGATCACAAAGCAAAGACATGTGAATTATGTGTGTGAGTAAATCATAACTTACGCCACCTCCCTGTGAATTTTCTCTCATCCTCCACTCTTTATCGTATCCATATCTTGCGCCATGACAATAGTTTCCTAAAATTGAATGAGGCTTGTCTTTCAAATAATTTCTACTTTTTAAAATATTTCCTATTGTATATCCAACGTGACAAACAAGATTTTTTTCCTGAGCTGTTTCATTTAATTTTTGTAACTCTTCTACAGTTACGGCCCCAGGTTTTTCCACCATTACATGTTTTCCGGCTTCTAGGGCTTTTATTGAATAATCGTAAAGAAACTGGTGAGGTGTGCATACAAAAACTGCGTCAACCATAGTCATCATTGTGTCAAAATCCACTGATACAGCATCAAATGTTTCGCAAAATTTTCTCTCTATTTTGTCGTAGCCATCTAAGCAACAAACTACCTGATCTTTTTCAAAAGCTTTTGCTCTTTCAAATGTTGCTAAACCGCAACCAATAAAACCACATTTTAGATTTCTAATTTCCACACTCATGAATATTTTATACAATTACTAGTTGTATAATAACCATATGTCTAATGAATTAAATGAAGGAATATTTTCGTCATCTGCGCCTTTAAGAATTCCTATTGCTGGTGGCGGCACAGATCTTCCAGAATATTATACTAGACATGGTGGTTTTTGGCTATCACTTGCAATTAACAAATCTGTCAATGTTTACTTGTTAAAAAATATATTAGGAAAATATTTCATTCATTACAAGAATAATGAAATTTGCGATAATGTTGATGAAATCAAACACCCAATTGTTAAAAATCTTTTAAAGAAATTTGATATTAATCAATCTTTAACAATTCATTCTATTTCGGAGTTGCCAGGAAATTCTGGTTTAGGTAGTTCTTCAGCTTTCTCTTTATGCATGATCAAAGCTTTATCTAAAATTAGCAATGAATATATTGAAAACATTCCTGATTATGTTTATGATTTTGAAAGAAATATCTTGAACGAGTTTGTTGGTAAACAAGATTCTTGGGCGGCTTATTGTGGGGGACTTAAGGCTTTTTCATGTGATTCAAACGGAAAAATGTCTGTATCAAATATTTGCACTAGCTCTGAAGTTTCTGTTTTGTGTGAACATTTACTATTGGTACAAGCAGGCAAACAAAGATTCGCAAATGAAATTTTAAAATCTCAAGCAAACAAATTGACCACTGATAAAGCTTTTGCAGATAAATATCACAAAACTAAAGAAATGGCTTACGAAGTTATGGATTTATTAAAAAACATGGATATTTATAACTACGGAAAACTTGTTGATCGTGATTGGCAAAATAAATTAGCAGCTTTCAGTAATCAGTTTGATAGTGAAGTTTTTGAAGTTTATAATGAACTTATGTCAAAAGGAGCTACAGGAGCTAAACTGTGCGGTGCTGGAAATTCAGGATTTATGCTTGCTGTATTTCCTTCACGCAACCAATTAAATGATTTTGTGAAGGAAACCAAATGTCTGTATATCAAAGTAAAACCTGATTTTATAGGACTAAAATAACGGCAATTTTATGCAGTTTTTTTTCAAAACATCATAACTTATCTTTGTATCTCTCAGGAATGACAGATATTCCCTGTATTAATGCCGCATCATACCATTCAGACCTCAATTTTTCATCTTTTTTGAATTGGTGAAATCCTGGTTGACCTGGGTTTGGCCCAAAATTAGGATGCAGATTTTTAGCGTCTACAAAGTTTGCTCTTCTTGCATTATCAATTCTGAAATCAAACAGTTTTAAATGAAAGTTCATCAAATCTTCATCTCTTGCAACTACTGGTTCACTTGAGTGAAATCCCAGCCCATAACTTTTTACTGGTTTTCTTATGATTACCAACTTGTCTTCTGCATCATCTTTATAAAAATAGTGTCTTTGGGAAAGAATTTTAAGATGATGGCTGTAAGGTTCTTCATCTTCAATAATATTAATAACGGTATAACCATTCACTTTGATATAGTCTTGTTGATTTAGCTCAATGTAATGCCTTAAGTCTTTATACTTATCTGGGTCTGGAATAAAGTATTGATCAGCTTCTGCAAAAATTACTACATCGTAATCTTTCAGTAGATTTTGTTGTGATTCCATAACTACTTGAATATGACTGGCAACATCAGCATGATATTGTGGATTATACTCAATAAGATTTACTTTTTCATCAAACATTCGTATGAATGGATCTTTGTCAGGCTCCACTATGGCAAACAAATTTTCATATCCAAAAAGCTGCCCATAATAATTTTGCCAAATATTAGTGAAAAAGAATTCTTTATAAAAAATTCCTAATACCGCTATTTTCATTATTTATCATTCCTTGTAAAAACCCATTGATTGTTCACAATCCAATCCACAGTATCAAAAACACTTTGCCTAAGATCATACTTAGGATTCCAGCCTGTGGAAATTAATTTGTCTACACAGGGCATTACTACAGGATTGTCCCCAACCCAGCCAGTGGCTTCTTTCCCGTATTCAATTTCACCCTTATAATTGGTTCTTTCTAAAATAGCATTCACAGAATACTTTAGCTTCATAGCATTTGGGTGTCCAACATTAAATGCCTCGAATTGTGTTTTTGAATCATAGTTAATTAAATGAATGATTGCATCTACCGCATCTTGAATGTGTAAATAAGATTTTAGCTGTCCTCCTGAACCAAGAATATTAAGTTTTTTGTCGCCATTCAAAATCTTCTTAACAAAATCGTATACGTGTCCATGAGAATATCTTGCGCCCAGCATGCTAACAAAACGCATTGAATAAACTTGCAAGTCAAAAGTATTTGCAAATCCCTCTAGAATTTTTTCGCTTGCGATTTTTGTGGCAGCATATACTGAAGTTTGATCGCATATTTCATCTTCTTTGGATGGATACAAATTGGGGTCTCCATAAACTGAGCAAGTGGATGCAAAAAGAAACTTTTTAGTTCCAGCTTTGATAGCTGCCTCTATTAAGTAATTTGTAACATTAATGTTTTTTTCTAAGCACTCTGAGTAGTTATTTTTGTTATTGCTGATATCAGCTAAAGCAGCTAAATGAACAATACAATCAACGTTTTCTAACACTGAACTTGAAAAAGAACTATCAATTGTTTTCTTGTTAAAAGAAAATCTTTCATTACCTTTATATGGCAGCAAATGCTCCACAAATCCGGTGGATAAATTATCGTAAGCAATAATTTTGTAGTCCGTAGTGTTGAGAATTTTTTCTACTAGATTTGCTCCAACAAATCCAGCAGCACCTGTAATTAAAATTGTTTTTGAGGATTGAGTGTTTTGGCTCATATTATTTTTTGTACACAGATTTACCTTATTTAAACGTATAAAAAAAGTATGAGTAAAATCGCTGTATTTGGTGGCCTTGGATTTATTGGACAAAGTTTATGTAAAGATCTGTTACAAGATAATGAAGTAATTATCTTTGACAATCATTCTAATCCCTCTCGTTTATCCGGGGAATTGGACTACTATGCTTCTGATGCTAGAATCAAAAGAGAAGTGGATGATTTTTTTGAGCAACATCAATTTGATGCAGTTATTAATCTAGTTGCAAATGCTGACATTCAAGTGTCCACCACTGACCGATTCATTGACTTTGAATTATCCCCAATAACTAATTTGAACATTTTAGCCGCTTGCGAAAAGAATAATGTTCCTAAATATGTTTATTTCTCAGGCTCTGGTGTTTATGGCCCCTCAGAAGACTTGACACCCAAATATGAAAGTGACGCATCATTAAATTGCCCATCTATGTACGCTTGTTCAAAAATTTCTTGTGAATCGTTTGCCACTGCATTTGCAAACACTTCCGATATGTCAGTAGCTATTTTACGACCTGCAAACATTATTGGCCCAGGTTTGACTCATGGCTTGATTTATGATGTTTTGCTGAGAATTAAAAATAACAGAGAGCAAATACATATTTTAGGAAATGGTACTCAACAAAAATCTTATATTCACACTGACGATATTATTTCTGGTGTTAGATTTATGTTGGATACAAACGAAAAAGTCTCCATTTTTAACATAGCATCTGATGACACTATTACTGTTAAAGAAATTGTTGATGAAATTATCGAACAAACAGGTTTTGGCACAAAAGTAAATTATGGAGAAAAAAATATAGGATGGGTTGGCGATGTTCCAAAAATTCAATTAAATTGTGATAAATTAAAGTCCATTGGGTGGAGTCCTAAATATAATTCCAAGCAAGCTGTTTACGAATCTGTAAAGGCTAATCTTGATTTATTGTTTTAGAACTCCCTAATTCATAGTGCGTTTACCAAATAGTGCCAGAAAACTGCTTGCAAGCTTTCAGCCACTGGTGTAATCATAGCTGAATCAGAAGAACAAAAATGAATGCATGCGTGTGCTTTCTGTTTTGTGTAACCTCCATCTCTAGAAACTATACCTAAAATACAGGCTTCTTGTTTAATTGCATAATCAATTGCTTTGACAATATTTCTGGAGGTGGTTTCTGATCCTCCTCCAACACTAAACACAATGATGGCATCTTTCTCTTCCAAATTGCTTGTCATCAAGCTTGATTCAAAACAATCTTCAAAACTTACATCATTGATATATGCTGTAAGCTCTGAAACATTATCTACTGGGGTCAATGCATCAATTCCTCCAATTTTCCTAAAGTCATTTACTGCATGGGAGCAATTAGCGGCTGAACCACCTACTCCCAAGAAAAAAATTCTACCCTTTCGCTCTTTCACTAGTTTAATGATGCTCACAAATTCTTGCAAAGTTTCTTCACTCACTTGCGAAATGCATTCTTCTACTGCTTTTATGTATTCTTTATAAATCATAATGTTAGCCCCGCTTTTTTAGCATCATTCAAGAATTGCTCGGATGACAATTTTGCTATGTCATATCCAGTGTAATCAAACCAATTAAATTTAGCAATATATGATGTGGGCACTGTAATTATATCACAACCGCAATCTGCAGCTTGTTTGATATTATAAAGCTCTCTCATCGAAGCCCATAGCACTTGTGACTTTGGAAAGAATTTTTTCACTTTTTGACAAACCACCATAGCATCATTTAGTGTATCCAGAATTCTTCCAGCAAAAACTGAAATAATAAGATTTTCGGAATCAACTAGACGTGTAAGCTGTAAATGTTCACCCACACATGTGAGATTAATTTTTACATTTTCTGAAATAAGTTTGTTAACTAATGTAATATTGCTACTACCATCAGGGTTCAAGACAGGAATTTTTACATAAACATTTTCTCCCATACTAGAAAGTAATGTGGCTTGTCGATGCATCTCTTCTTGGTCATCACTTACTACCTCAAAAGATAGTGGCGCAGTGGGAATTAGTTTCAAGATTTCTTGGATTGTTTCAATGTAGGATTTATCTCCAATTTCTTTAGCAATCAAGCTAGGGTTAGTGGTGAAACCACAAAATCTTTCGTCGTTGGCGAATTTTCGAAGTTCATCAAGGTTTCCAGTATCACAGTAAAGCTTGATTTCAGGCAATTTGCTCATGTATTAATTATACATTTTTGTGAACTTCAAACCAAAGTTTTTTGCACATTCCTCATCGCATTCAGAATCTCCATAGAAAATTGAATTTTTTGAGATTTGAATTTTTTTACTTGCTTTTGACAGCATTCCTATAGCCGGTTTTCTACATTCACAATCATATCTTAACGGATCAAAAACATCGTCTTTCTTCTCAACATCCCTGTGTATGCAACTCATAGAAAAAATAACATTTTTGTGATTATCTATCAAAAATTGCCTTGCATTATGAGTCATTCTATTAATATCTGATAATTTTGCAGTGTATCTTGTTTTATCAGGTTGATTTGTCACAATTACACAATTGGAGTTGTCTAACATAGGCAGCAAAGCGTGTATTGGTTCAAATTTCATGTGTTTGTAAATATCTGGATCCCATTTGTTTATTGTCCCATCACGATCTAAAAAATTATAAGTGTTGGTCTGCTTGAAGCGCTTAAATGTTTCATTTACTTTTTCATAATCTTCCAGTGTATTTATTTGATAATAATTTGCATTTGCAAAATGCACTTTGTAAAACAAACAACTTTTGAAATAATCTGAAAAATTAACTGGCTCTTTAAAAAGAATTTTTTTGAAAGCATCTTTAGTAAAAATAGATATTCCGTGCTCAACAAAATTGCAATTTTTTGTCCCTATGATGAAATTAGAGGATTTAATTGATGGGTGTTGTTCTAATTGAATTTCAAAATTTGAATGAGGTGATTTGTAATTCGAAACTGACATCATACAGTTTTGTTTAGATTCAATAAAATGCCAATACATGAACTCTAAATCACAAAAAGCCACGGAGTCTCCATAAGTCACAAAAAAACTGTCATCGAGATGTGGCTTTGCACATTTTAAAGCTTCCCATGTTCCACAAGATTCATATGGATCTAATGTGTAAGAAAAATTAATCTCTAAACTTTTCAAATGCTCAATTACTTCTTGTGCATAAAACCCAAGACAGAAATGAAATTTTTCAATACCTTGATTCTTGAATTCTCTTACAATGTAGTTAATAATTGGTTCTTCAGCAACTTTGACTAAACATTTTGCTAAATCTACTTTGAGACGTGTGCCTTTACCTCCAGCAAATATAACCACTTGATTTATCATGTCACAAGTCCTTGAACAATAATGTTCGCTATTCCAGCATTCTTCTTTTCACACACAGATGACAAAGTTAGCGACCAAAGTCTTTCACACAAGCATCCCCCCTTTCTTACATCATCATAAATTGTTCCATTATAATCTAGCTTGTAATTAAAAGACTCTAAAGTAAGAATTAAGTTTTGTGTGTAAATGCGTTTTGCTTTTTCATAAAGTTCAGTTTTGCAAATGAAAGAATTACAATAAAAAATAGAGTTTTCTAAAAATTGTTTTTCAATTTTTGTTAATTCACAATAATGGTCAATGTATTTTTGAATACCGGGATGCCAATGATTAGCTTGCGCAACCCAATCTTTTCTAGATGAAACAATTGGAGTTAAATCATAATTTTCATAATCTGCAGCTTGTAATCTTTGAATCAACAAATCATTATTAGCCAGTCCAAATTTTTGTGCAAAACTTGCAGACACAAAACCAACATATTCAGTATTTGCGCTTAAATCTGAAAAATGCGACCGGTATTCTTGCAGAAAAGGCCATGCCGTTTTAAGATATGGTGGACAAGGCAATTTTTCTAAGTTGACAAATTCACCAGGAACGCTTTTTTGATATTCATCAAGAGAATCAACATGCCACAATTTATAGAATTTTATCGAATGCATGGATTTTTTGTACCGTAAAACGTACAATTGTGTTGTGAGAAATTTTAAAAAAATATTAGTTACTGGCGGCGCCGGTTTTATAGGAAGTTATTTTGTAGATTTATGTTTAGAAAAAAATATATCTGTGGTAAATATAGATGCTCTTAAAACAGGAAGCATGCTTGAACATGGCCCAGGCAAACAACATGAATTATATCATTTTCTGCCTTTTGATATTTCAAACCCATCTTTAATCATACCAGATGACATAGATTGTATAGTTCATTTTGCTGCTGAAACTCATGTAGATAGAAGTGTGAGTGATCCTTTTTCTTTTGTTCAATCTAATGTTATTGGCACCTATAATTTATTAAATAAATGCATAAATAAAGATATTTGGTTTCATTTAATTTCCACTGATGAAGTATATGGGGATGTAATTCACAAAGATCAACCCTCTAAAGAAACTGATTCAATCCATTCATCCTCTCCATATTCAGCTACAAAAGCAGCTTCAGAACAATTGGTAATTTCATACGGAAGAACATATGGATTAAATTTCACAATAAGCAGAGGATGTAACACAGTGGGAGGAAGACAAAACTCAGAAAAACTTTTACCCAAGTTCTTGCATAATGCTCAAAACGGAATTCCTTTGCCTGTGTATGGAGATGGTTCTGCAATCAGGCAGTATATTCATGCGGAGGATCATGCAAGTGCTGTTTACAAAATTCTTACACAAGCAGAATCTAATTCCATTTGGAATGTTTGCGCTGATTTAAGTTATTCAATCAATGATATTGTAGAAATATTAAAAAATAAATTTCCTGATTTAACAATTACTGATAGAGAAAATCGCCCTGGCCATGATTTGAAATATAATATTGATAACACAAAACTGAAATCTGTTTTGTGTTGGTCACCTGTTTACCAAGGCAAAGACATCATTTTGAAATCCATAGATGAATTAACTAAAAAAAACGTATAATATAAATATAAAATGAATTTAAAGGAGATTGGCGAATATGCAAAAAGAATTTACAGGCTTGAAGTTAGGGCTTATGGTTAAGAATAAGAAAACATTAAAAAATTGGATGGTGACAGAACTTATTACATCATATTCATCCATTGCCAAGCAGTCTCCCGATGAATTTAAGGTAAGATTGTCAAACGGAATGGGCAAATATGTAATTGTCCCAATAGATAAATTGAACAAAAATTACGAGTGGTAAATATGTCATTAGCAGATAAAGGTAGACAAAGAATTGAATGGGCATTACGAGAAATGCCTGTTCTTAATTTAATTAAGCAACGTTTCTCGCACACCAAGCCTTTTGCAGGCAAACGAGTGGCAGCATGCATGCATATAACCACAGAAACTGCAAACTTAGCATTAACACTAGCAGAAGGTGGGGCATTTGTGTGTTTATGCGCTTCAAATCCACTGTCCACACAAGATGACGTAGTTCACGCTTTGAACTCTTCTCCAAATATTAAAGTTTTTGCAAAACATGGTGACGATCACGATACATATTATTTGCATATTAAGGCTGCTCTAAGTTGTAAACCCCATTTAGTTATGGATGATGGCTGCGATCTTGTGAATTATCTTTACACTAAAGAACCTATGTTACTTGAAAATGTTATTGGGGGGACAGAAGAAACAACCACAGGTGTGCAAAGACTTAAGGCTATGCAACGTGATGGATTATTGAAATACCCAATAGTTTGTGTAAACGATGCTTTAACAAAACATATGTTTGATAATCAATACGGCACTGGTCAATCTACGTTAGATGGTATTATTAGGGCTACAAATATTCTGATAGCAGGCAAGATTGTTGTTGTGGCAGGATATGGTTGGTGCGGAAAAGGTTTAGCATTCAAAGCTAGGGGCATGGGAGCCAGAGTAGTAGTTACTGAAGTAGACCCTATCAAAGCCTTACAGGCACACATGGATGGTTTTGATGTTGATTCTATGCACAACGCAGGTTTGTATGGGGATATTTTTATAACAGTAACAGGAAATAAAAATGTTATAAACGAATCGCATTTTAGCTCTATGAAAGATGGCGCAATACTTTGTAATTCTGGACATTTTGATTCAGAAATAGACATTAAAAGTTTACAAAACTTATCATCAAGTTATAAACCTGTTAAAGATAACATTATTGAATACACAATTCAGGGAATAGATAATCGTAGGCTATACGTTTTAGGCGAGGGAAGATTAGTTAATTTAGTTTGCGCTGAAGGTCACCCATCTGCTGTAATGGATATGTCTTTTGCGAATCAAGCACTGTGCGCTGAATGGCTTTGCAACAATGAGGCCTCAAATTGTTTACACTCTGTTCCAGAAGCAATAGATCAAGAAGTGGCAAAGTTAAAACTTGAATCTCTGAAAATCAACATAGATGTTTTAACAGATGATCAAATTCAATATCTAAATTCGTGGCAAGAAGGCACTTAAGATTTTCAATAGGAATTAAATATTATGTCAGATTATCCAACAATTATTTTACCAAACTCTGTAGAAGTACAGCCTGCCATTAACACTGATACATTTAAGGTGTTGCAAGTGGCTGAAAACCCTGATGAAAAATGGCTTAACGCTTATGTTAGCGGTGGCCCTCAAAATGTTTGGGTATCAGTGTTGACACCAGAAACCTATCATGCTGATTGGAGCGATGAAACCATCTCGGAAGCTGTGATTTTATGGGCTGAAGCCACTTATCCTCCTTCACTTAAAAGAATATGACAAATCTATATTATTTTACTTCAAAAAATTGTTACATTTATTGTTTTGCTCACACTATCGAAGAGGCAATTAAGTTTATTAAAGCAAATTGTCCCACGTATAATCGCTTATATTCTTATAATGTAAAACTAGTAGAAGATGAAGTTTTGCAAGAGGATGGCGTGGAAATTTTAAGAAAAAACAATTTTGTTGGTATTCCTGAAGTAAAACATTTCATGTTAAATGGCTCAGTATCTGCTCAGCAAAATCATTTCGACACAAAACAGAGGTCTGCAAGACTTTGGTGTTCCAAAGAAGTACCAGAAACCACGCAACTTTGGAAGTAAAAAAAACGTAAATTCAAATAGGATATTTTATGGATGAAAATTTAAGAAATAATTTAGGCGAGCTTTTCCCGGAACTGGTTTTTTTTGATGACCCAGTGAAAGATTCTTCGATTGTTGGGCTAGGTTTACTTAATGATAATGGGCCAGCGTGGTGTGTTGTTTACGATGAAAACTTGGTTATCAATGATTTATTGTCTGAGTTTGGTGATGAACAGGATGCTATCGATTGGTACAGCTATAACACTGCTGGCACATATTGCGGCGAAACCACTCCAATATTCATTCATGAAAATGATTACAATGATTTTCCAGCCTCAAGAATAGGAAGGGAATTTTTAAGCTTTTATCGTTTGCATGATATCAAAGACTACGAACAGGCTTTACATCTTGTTTCAAATGAAAATTTCTTTGTGTTTGTTGGCTTGAATCAATTAGATGAAATCAGAGATATAGTTTAATGCGGTATAGATGGATTATATATTATGATGGCGCTTGTCCTTTGTGTGAAAATGCGGCTTCTACCTTGAAACTTTTAATTTGGAATTACATAAAACTTACATTCGTTGATTTGAACGGCGAAATCGCAAAAGCTAAAGGATATAGCAACAAGCAGGTAGTTTTAGAAACTTCACAAGGTGTGTATTTTGGTATGCAAGCATGGCTAAAAATACTAGAGCACACCAAGTATAGTTGGGCAACACATATATTACTGAGGCCTTTGTTTTGTGTGCTTTATTTCATAGTTTCTAGAAATCGAAAACTTTTAAGCAAAATATTTTCTTAACCTTCTAAGGCTGCTTTAAGTATTTGAGCTAAGTCCATCACAGCTTGTTGATCGTCGCCTTCGTTTTCATTAGTTATTGTTTCAATAACATCCTGAAATTCAGGAGAATTAACGATTTCAGCGGCAATTTCAGAAGCCTGTTCGTCAATATCTTGTTTAGGCATATCTCCAGACATATCTACAGGCTCAGAAAAATCTGACTCTTCCATAACTGGATTTTCAATTGGTGGGAACAGTTTTGTGTCAACAGTAGTCACATCTGTGTCTGGAGCAATTTCATCAGCAGCATCACCGATAACATCAGTTAACTTCTGTGATACTTCTGGGTTATCATTTTCTAATTCTTCGGCCATTTGCGAAAGTCTTATTAAATTTTTAAGCAATTTAATTTTATCCATTAATTACTTTTTACACATTACTTAACAACAATCCTTTATCTGATTTTACGTATAATACTAATATGACTATCATATCTTGTTCTTATAAAAAACGTGTTGGAAAAGATACATTTTGTCGAATTGTGCAAGAGCTTTTTCCTGATAAAAAAGTAATTAGAGTGGCTTTTGCAGACGAGCTTAAAGAAGAACTGGACACAATTTTATTAAAGCCAAATGGAATATCTAGAAGAATTTTTGAAGACCCTAAAGTCAAAGAAATTGCTAGACCTCTGCTACAGGGCTGGGGAACAATTCGTAGAGAATTTTGTGATATCAATTATTGGGTAAAAAAGGCTTTTTGGAAGATGAACGATCCAAATGCAATTTATATTATTACTGATGCCAGATACTTGAATGAAATTGAATTTATTAATTCGCAAAATGGTCACACAGTTCACATCAAACGCAATCTAGATGTAGATTCTCTGTCAGTACATTCTTCAGAAACTGAATTAGACAATTATCATCATTTGTTCAAATACACCATTGAAAATTATGGCACAGAAGCTCAATTTAAAGAAAAAATCAAAGATTTAATGGACAAGATTTTTGCTGAAGCCGCTTAATTGGCTTCAGCTTTTTTCTCAAGTTCTAACACAAGTTTTTTAAGTTCGCTCAAGTCTTCTGTCACGAGATTACATCAAGGAAGCCCACCCTCTTTAGGGGTGGGAGGAATTGATGTAACAAATATATTTTGATTTTTTTTCAAAAAATATTTCAAAAAAGAAGGAATAAAACGGGCGAAATTGTAAAGTCTATATATAGTGATTAAAACATTGAAAATCAAAATAATAACGAATGATTTTCAACATCGTGCTCTTTTGAGCACGATGCATATGTTCAATCATGTTCAGAATGAAATATCTTCTTTAGCATTTGAAAACAAAGAATACAGGAAATATCATGTCCAGCAAATTGTATATCATTTATTAAAAAATAAATACAAAGATTTTTCTTCTCAATTAATAATAAGAGCAATAGATAATGTGACCAATTCATATAAAACTAAAAGAAATGAAAAAGTTCCTAATGGTTTTAAGAAAACATCTGCCGTTGTTTATGACGAAAGAATATTATCTTTTGATGACGAAACCATATCTATCTGGACTACAGAAGGAAGATTAAAACATATTCCTGTTGTTGTTCACAACAAAGAACTATTTAAATATAGAAAAGGTCAAACAGACCTTAAATATGAGAACGGTAATTGGTTCTTGTTGTGTTGTATAGAGATGCCTGATGAAGAAAAAATACAACCTTTAGGTTGTATAGGTGTAGATTTAGGTGTAAAAAATATTGCTGTCAGTTCTGATAAAGATATTTGCTCAGGTGAAGAAATAGAAAATAAAA
>Ga0114978_10000040_pt1 | contig 95302 bp, 95 predicted proteins | sample S_140212_EF_Meta_FD_87027 | JGI IMG/M metagenome (GOLD analysis project Ga0114978, IMG submission 87027) | Freshwater microbial communities from Lake Simoncouche, Canada to study carbon cycling - S_140212_EF_MetaG | ecosystem: Environmental > Aquatic > Freshwater > Lake | place: Lake...
CCGAGTTGCGCCTTTGTTAATAATTCAGTTCGACTTCCTGGTGCAAACAACAAGGTTCGATGCATTTTTTTTGCTTGAGATGCCATGATTTATTTTCCCTTCCAAACGGCTGGACGTTTTTCTAAAAATGCCTGTGGACCTTCTTTTGAATCTTCTGTTGTATAAAGAAAAGCCGCCATATCTTGCTCTAATCGCAAACCATCAGCAAGCGTCAAATCTGCTCCTCGATGAATCGCTGCTTTGGCCGAGCGCACAGCAACAGGCGCATTGGCAGCCATCATCTCTGCCAACTTCAAAGCTTGTTCTATCAATACGTTTTGAGGCACCACGTATTGAACCAATCCAATCGATAAGGCTTCGCTCGCTGAAACAGTACGCCCTGTCAAAATCATGTCTAATGCACGCGCACTACCAATACATCGAGATAAGCGTTGAGTGCCGCCATTGCCTGGCATCAAACCTCGCTTGACTTCACCAAATGCAAAACTCGATGTATCAGCAGCAAACGCGAGATCGCACAACAAAGTCAATTCGACACCACCACCGATTGCAAGTCCATTGACTGCAGCAATGATAGGTTTATCAAATGCGGCGATGCCTTCGCCTTGCTCCCAACGATACCGTTTCATTTCTGCAATTGGAATATTTGCATTCATCGCAGAAAACTCACGCAAATCCATTCCTGCTGAAAATGCTTTCTCGCCCTCGCCTGTCAAGATCACTGCGCCGACTTGCGCGTCACGTCTCAGTTCATCCAATGCCGAGCGCAATTCGCCACGCATTTTCATGTTGATGGCGTTCATGGCTTCGGGCCTATTGAGTGTCAAGATGGCGACACGTCCGCGAAGTTCTTGTTTGATTGTTTCAAAAGTGTGTGTGTTCATGACAGTGATTTTTTTAATTGAATGTAGAATAACTTAAACACGCCCGTCTCTGTGTAGCGTGTTTGTCATCTCATCCTATGAACTTCGGAAATACAAGCGATCAGGAGCTCATGCTCCAATCTGTACAAACATTGCTAGGCGATGTTTGTACCATGGAATACGCCTCCAAGTGCGATCTTAACCATACTGCACCTCGAGAAGCCTTCAACGCCATGGCCCAAAATGGCTGGCTGGGGCTCATTGCCCCCGAGTCTTTTGGTGGCGCAGCAGGTTCCCCCACCGATTTGGCCTTGCTTCTCGAAGAAACAGGCCATCATTTTGAAGAACTCGGACTGTGGTTGTTCAGAAATTTTACTTATGGTTGCTATGCGGTGCTCAAGCACGGCACCGAAGAACAAAAGCAACGCATCGTGCCTCGCACCGCAAAGGGTGAACTTTCTTTTGCATTTGCATTGTCTGAACCCGATTCGGGCTCGGACGCTGCAGCGCTCAGAACCCGCGCAGTTGCCGACGGCGATGGATTCATTATCAATGGTCGCAAACAGTGGACATCGGGAATGGATATCTCCGACTATGTGTTGCTGGCACTTCGCACCAACGACTTGGGCAAAAAACAATTAGGCATTAGTACTTTTTTGGTCGATACCAAACTCCCTGGCATCGAAGTTCGCAAGATCCCAACACTGGGCCAAAACGCCATTGGAACCACTGAAGTTACTTTTACCGACGTGCGGGTCTCCAATACAGCGGTGCTGGGTCAACTCGATCACGGATGGGCTGTTTGCGAAGACACTTTGCGTTATGAACGCCTTTGTTTATCTGCTGTGCGCATTGGTGCGGCGCGACGTGCATTCGAATACGCGTTAGATTACGCAAAAACACGCCATCAATTTGGCAAGCCCATTGGTAGCTTTCAAGTCACGCAACACAAATTTGCAGACATGAAAGTGATGTTAGACACTTCCTTCACCATGATCCGACGTTATGCGTGGCTCATGGAAAACGGCAAAGCAGAACGCGCCGATACAGCAGTCATCAAGTATTACATCGGTGAGTCATACAAAACAATTGCAGATATGTGTTTGCAAATATTGGGGGGCTATGGATACAGCATGGAATACCCGATGCAACGTTTCTTTAGAGACTCACGCCTTGCAACCATTGGTGGCGGCACTTCAGAAATTCAAAAAAATATCATTGCAGCCACATTAGGGCTTTGATTTTTTTTAAGCAATTAATTCGCTCATGATGCGATACAAAAGGGCTTGACCTTCAAAGCCAATGCCAGGTCGTTTGGGTAAATTAAGCATACCCGAATCAAGTTTGGCATTATCTGCAAAGCCACCAAAATCTCCAAATACGCCTGGATAAGACTCGGCACCGCCCAAACCAAAACCAGCGGCAATTTGCAAAGACATTTGATTGCCTCCGTGCGGAAACAAGCCACTTCGTCTCCATTGATGTGAATCGAGCATGCTCAATGTTCGCGCGTATTGCGCAATGCCATAAGCTTGCGGTGGATCGACTTGAATAACATCGCGATCACCTCGCAGTCCACCAAACTTCACGAGATTGGCAACATCTTGTGTTGAAAATAAATTTTCACCCGTGGCCAACGGACTTTCGTAATGTTGTGCAAGTTCTGACATTAAACCATAGTCCAATGGATCACAAGGTTCTTCAAACCAACGCAATTTAAAAGGCGCAAGTGCTTTAGCATATGCAAATGCGTTAGCACGATCAAATTTGCAATTGGCGTCCACTGCCAAATGCTCACCAGAACCCACCACTTTCATCACCGCCTCCAACCGTTTTAAATCTTCTGATAATGGCAGTCCACCCACCTTCATCTTGACCATCGTATAACCTGCATCCAAATGGCGACGCATTTCATCTTGTAAATTTTGAATGGTTTGGCCAGGAAAATACCAGCCGCCACCGACATAACAAAATACGCGATCGGCAATTTTTCCGTTGTTGTAACGCTGAGCCAGCAACTCATGCAAAGGAAGATTTGCAATTTTGGCCACAGCATCCCATAGCGCCACTTCAATCGTTCCAATGGCAATAGAACGCTCACTGTGCCCGCCTGCTTTTTCGCGCTGCATCATGCATGCAACTATTTTTTCTGGATCTAAATTATTGCCCGTGTGATCCAACAATGATGAGGGATCCGCACGCAAAATTCTGGGGATAAACCGCTCACGCATTTGTGCGCCACACGCATAACGACCTGTTGAATTGAATGCAAACCCAATAACAGGCATGCCGTCACGAATACAGTCAGTGATCACAGCAACCACTGATGTGGTCATTTCAGAAAAATCAAAACTCGAATTGCTGAGCCTTGAATTGAGCGCAACGGCGCGCTCTCGAATATCAACAATACGCATAGTGATGGGGACTTATATTTTTTTAATCGAGTTTGAGTTTTGCATCGCGAACTACTTTGCTCCAACGTGAAAGCTCAGCGTTGATGTAGGCAGTGAATTGTTCAGGTGTGTTTCCAACAGTATCAAATCCCATACCCATTAATTTTTCACGGGTATCAGGCTGCGCCACAATTTTTACAATTTCACGATGCAAGCGATCAATGATGGCCTTGGGTGTTCCTGCAGGCGCTAAAAGTCCTTGCATTGTCTCCGCATCTTGTCCGCTCACACCCGCTTCTGCCAAGGTAGGGACATTGGGCAACTCGGGGTTGCGTTTAGCACTCGTAATGGCCAATGCACGCAAGGTTCCTGCCTTGACATGCGACATGGCGGGGGGCAATGCAGTCACGCTCACAGGTGTATGACCCGCAAGAACAGAAGTCGTGGCAGGCCCTGCTCCACCAAATGGCGCACTCACCAAATCTAAATTGTAGGAAAGACGCAGTAATTCGCCCGATAGATGCGGAGTCGTTCCAACACCAGGATGAGCATAACTGTACTTGCCTGGATTGGCACGTATCAAGGCAACGAGTTCTTGAATCGTTTTAGCGGGGACAGAAGGATGCACAACAATCAAATTAGGAGAAGCACCAACCAACGAGATGGGTAAGAAGTCTTTGTTAGCGTCGTAAGGCACATTGCTATACAAACCAGGATTGACTACAAAACTACTACTCACCATGGTGAGCGTATAGCCGTCAGGTGCAGCTTTGGCACCCAAGCCCATACCGATATTGCCACCTGCGCCTGCGCGGTTTTCAACAACAAAAGACTGCCCAAGATTTTCAGAAAGTTTTTGCGCCACAATTCGCGCCATTGCGTCTGTGGGACCGCCTGTTGCAAAGGGCACAATGATTCTAACGGCGCGGCTGGGATAGTCTTGCGCAAAAGAGGCGAGCGAAAAAAGCAACGCCATCAAAAAAGTAGCAAAGCGAATAGTGGGGGTCATGAATCTCTCCTGCTTGTTTAATGCGATGCTAACATTTTGCAGTATCCTTTAAGACAGATCAGAAGTACGTGCCTGACAAGGTCAAGAGTTGCCCACCCGTACTCAGTTTGAATCGAGCGATACCCGCGCTTCGCGCTGTATTAACACCGCCCAAATCAAGCATTTGTACACCTCGCGCTTGCAATTCTTCGATACCCTTCCAAAGAATCAGATTGTGCGCATGCGAATCTCTACCTTGATCCGATGTCCAACCGACCTGATAGGTTGCGGCACGACCATGAATCAAAAACATCATGGCAGCAATTCGATCTTTGCCCAAATCTGCACGCAAAGTCAAAATACTTTCACTGGCAGTCTTTCTGAATTGTGTGTAATGCTCATAAAAAGAACTAGGCAGGCCTTGAAGATTTTTTTCTTTTTGCTGCTGCAAATCTAAATCCAACAACCATCGAAATTGTCCATGCTTGGTACCGACTTGGTGAATTTTCATATCCGATGATTCACCGGTCACCAAACGATGTCGCCAACGACGATCGAGTTGAGCACGCAAATTTTCAAGCGATGGAGTCAAGTCCAACATGACGGTGGACAGGCCTGACATCACTCTTCGCCAGCGACTGAGTCCATGGGATTGACCCTTGGCGACTTCAGGCGTCATGGTCATGAATCGAAGTCCTCTCAAAGGTAAAGATTTCTTAAGCGCTTGATAGACCTTGGCTTGAGTTTCAGAAGGTAATGGTTGAAGCCACAAAGGACCACGACTGCACAGTGCAATGCCGCCCCAATCGCCCCATTTTCGAATAATGAATTGCGCCAGTGCAACCACTTCGCCATTGATCTCTACACGTGCGCGGCACACTTCAACGCCAATTTTTTGCAATGAAGCGCCATAGGCCCAGTCTTGCTGCAAAGCAGCATTTAAACCTTGATGAGTTGAATCCCACAATGACATGTCACTGTTGTTCCAATGTATTTGAGGGAGCATCGTGTATAAAGATGTAATGAAATAAAGTCTCATCTTAAGGCCTACAATCAAATCATGATTTCTCGCGCTCCAAACAGTGATGCTCATAAAAAAAAATACGCGTTGCTACCAACGATTGATTACTCACTTCATGATCAAACGCTCTCTTGCTTGAACGACGTAAAAGAGATAGAAAAATTTCCACTTTCCAAGTGGTTACAGCACGAAAATTTTGCCCAACGCATTGATATTGCTTTGTCCTCGCGTGACCCACAAGACACCGCTGTTTATTTTGTTCCAAATGGCGATATACAAGCGAAAGCCGTCGAAGTTTCATTTCAAACACTCAGGCAGTGGATTCAAAAAACTGCGCAATTAATTCTTGCAAATAACAATCATGACAAGCCTGTGATTGCGGTGCTGATGCCTGCGATTCCAGAAATCTATCCAGCCATTCTTGGTGCCATGCAAGTGGGCACAGTCTTTCCTATCAATTGGATGCTTGAGCCTCAACATTTATTGCATCTCTTAATCGAGTCCCGATCAACGCACATGATCACGCTGGGTCCAACGCCGGGTTTTCGTATTTGGGAAACGTTTCAAAGTATTCAAGATCAATTGCCCAAAGATATTTGCATATGGACAATACCTGGCATCGATGGAACACGCATTGCAACCAACGATTGGAAAACTCAAATCGATGCATTGCCAACGCAACAAAACCCCAACGTTGCTTGGCATCCTGGTGAATCCATCGGCGCATACATTCATTCAGGTGGTACCACAGGCGTTCCTAAGATTGTAAAAATCACGCATCGCAATATGTCTTTTAGACATTGGACTTTGCAACTCGCCTACAAAGGCACGCCTGGTGAAATTATTTTTCACGACACCCCTTTGTTTCATGTGGGTGGATTATTGGGGCGATGCCTTCCCGCTGTTGCAAGTGGTGCCAGTGTATTGATACCGAGCTTGTTAGGTGCACGCGATAAATCATACATCACCAACTATTGGAAATTTGTCGAGATATACAAACTCACGCGACTCTCGGGCGTGCCCACCACATTAGCCGTCTTATCCAAATCGCCGCCAGTTGGTGTTGATTTAAGTTCGCTCAAACCCTACTTTGTCACAGGCTCAACCGCAATGCCGATTGCAGTGCGAGAAGAGTTCGAGCGCGTTTGCGGTGTGCGTGTTCTCAATTCGTACGGCATGACCGAAAACGCATCGAGCATGGCCATTGATCCGCGCGATGGCCCATCCAAAGAAGGCAGCTCAGGCATCCGCTTGCCCTATACCGAATTGCGTGCGGTTGAACTCGACGAACATCAAAAAGTAATCAAGCAATGTGGTCCCAAAGAAATTGGTATGTTGGTTATTCGAAGCCCGGGATTAACACCTGGATACCTCAACCCTGAACACAATGCCAAATCATGGACGCAAGACGGTTGGTTTATCACAGGTGACTTAGGAAGAATCGACGACGACGGATATGTTTTTGTAACGGGACGATTAAAAGATGTAATTATTCGAGGGGGACACAACATCGATCCTGGCTTAATTGAAGAGCCGCTTGTTCAATCAGAAGATGTTTTGTTGGTTGCCGCTGTTGGCAAACCCGATGCGTATGCGGGAGAGTTACCCATCGCCTATGTTCAACTCACCCAAGGCTCAAAAGCGACAAGTGCTGATTTACTGCAATTTTTGGAACCCCGAATTTCTGAGCGTGCGGCCATTCCAAAAGAAATACATATTCTTGAAAAAATGCCATTAACAGATATTGGCAAACCCATGAAAGTGAAGTTGCGTGAAATGACGATGGTGAGAGAATTTACTCGATTGATTGAAGATATTTTTAAAAAATTAAAAATCAATAGTCCAGATCCAATCGAAATTATCATCTCACCCGATACATCAAGAGGCACTTTGATCCGAATTAAACTGGGCCGAGTTGATCAAACCAAGCAAGATTTAATTCACACACAAATCCATCAACTCATGGGCCAGTTTGCTTACGCTTACGAAATGATTTAATCCAAACTGATTCCCGCTGCTTTTGCAACTTCATTCCATTTTTTAAAATCAGCTGCAATCATGTGTCCAAATTCTTCGCTCGAATTGGGCTTTGCATCGCCACCTATTTTTCGCATCGCGTTTTGATACTCGGGCATTTTCAAAATTTCGTTGAATGCATTTTCAAGTCGCTTGACAACCGCAGGTGGTGTTGCTGCTGGAACTGCTGCACCCGTCCAGTTGCGCAAAACCATGTCAGGATATCCCGCTTCAATCATGGTGGGGATATTGGGGAAATCGAGTGAGCGTGTAATTCCTGTCACGGCCAAAGCTTTGAGTTTTCCCTCTCGAATTTGACCAATCGATGCGGACAAATCGGTCATGGCAAACTGAACCTGTCCACTCAAAACAGCCATACTCATTTCTGCACCACTGCGATAGGGAATGTGAACCATATTGAGCTGCGCTTTGGTTTGAAGCAATTCACCCAACAGATGAGCAGAATTACCGATGCCCGCAGAGCCGTAAGAAATTTTTCCAGGATTGGCACGCGCATAGTTCACAAATTCTTGAACTGTATTGGCTGGAAAAGATGGGCTTGTCACCATCACCGAACCCATATCTGACGTTTGAATAATCGGTGCAAATGATTTGACAGGATCGTAGCCAGGGTTTTTCATCGTTGCGGGTGCAATCGCATATGTGGAAATATTTCCAATCAGAATGGTGTTGCCATCAGGCGGAGAAATAGAAACAAAACGTGCACCAATGGCACTGCCCGCGCCTGGTTTGTTTTCAACCACAACCGTTTGTTTGAGTACCGCTTGTAAATGCGTTGACACCAATCGTGCAACCACGTCAGTGGGGCCACCCGCACCATAGGGAACGATCAACTTAATCACACCCGACGTTTGCGCCATCAAAAAAGTGGGGCTTAAAGTAAGAGCGCCAACTGCGCCGATAAACTGTCGTTTTGATAGTGTAATGGACTTAGATGTTTGCTTCATAATTGTCTCCTGATTTATTTTTTTTTAGTATAGGCACTAATGTGATGGAAAGTAAAGCCTTTGATGAAATGAAGCACCCATATCCTTTGTCGCGGTGGGGACAAAGCATTACCCCTTCAATTGCGGGCTTGATTCAATAGAGATATATTCAACCGATCAATATCTAACGAGCAATTATTTTATGGATTTCACTTTCCCCGAAGAACTGATCTTGTTGCGTGAAACCGTTAAACGCTATGTCGACAAAGAGCTCAGGCCTCTCGAAAAAGGAATTGAGGAAGCAGGCAAGGCAGACCCAAATGTGCTTCGCTCGTTGCGTCTCAAAGCTGCCAAGGTCGGCATCTATGCGCACAACTTGCCAACTGAAATTGGCGGCGGTGGTTTGAACTGCTTGGGGCAAGTGGTTGTTGCAGAAGAATTAGGTCGCACCACCATGCCGCTGAGTCGATCGGCGGGTTACCTACCTGCATTGCTGGCTTACTGCAATCCAGAGCAACAATCTTGGTTTGTTGATCCGTTGGTGAGTGGTGAAAAATTTGTTACATATGCCGTGACCGAACCCGATGCGGGATCGGACGTGGGTTCGACAAAAACGCGTGCAAGCAAAGAGAACGACGGTTGGGTCCTGAACGGTGGCAAATGTTTTGTCTCCAATGTTGATATCGCCGATTGGGTGATCGTCGTGGCTGTGACCGATGCCCAAGCGTCGATTAACAATCGATTCACGTTATTCATTGTTGAAAAATCCAATCCTGGTTTTCACTTCATTCGTAACATCCGAAAAATTGGATGGCATGGTGCAGAGTTTTGTCAGTTTTCATTGGATGACTGTCATGTGAGCGATGATTGCATAATTGGTGAAGTCAATGGTGGCTTTGAACTCATCATGCTCGCAATCAACCTCACGCGCATTCATTTGGGTGGCATTTATGTGGGCATGGGACTTGAATTGCGAGATCTCGCCATCGGTTATGCAAAGCAAAGAAAAACTTTTGGCAAGCGACTCGGAGACCATCAAGCGATTCAATTCATGCTCGCTGATATCGATTGCGAACTCGAAGCCTGTCGACTCTTGGTTTACGCGGCGGCCGATGCTTACGACAAAGGCCATTCGGACATGCGTATCGCCGCGTCGCGAGCCAAATTAATGGGCAGTGAGATGGCATTTAGAACAGCCGATCGCGTATTGCAAATTTTTGGAGCGGCAGGCGTGAGTTGTGATTACCCCATTGAACGCATGTTTCGTGACTCGCGTGCTTTTCGAATTGGCGAAGGAACATCGGAGATTCAACGAACACAAATTGCACGTCACTTACTGCGATAATGAGTGAGTTACACCGCACCCTTGCGCATTATGAACACCACCACTGGCCTTTTTCACACCATCGATGACGGTTTATTAACGCTCACGATTGATCGTCCGCATGCTGCTAATGCCATTGATTCAAGCGTTGCGCAAGGCTTGGCACACTGGATTCAAAAGGCGCAACAAGACTCATCAATCCATGCGGTTGTTTTAACAGGAACAGGCGAGCGAGCATTTTGTGCAGGTCGCGATACCAAAGTACCTGCTGGTGAAGACCCCGTCCAACTCGATATGCAACGTCGCAACGAACTCTGGACATACACAGACGCCTTGCTCACATTCGATAAACCCTTGGTCGTTGCTGTTAACGCAAGCGCCATTGGTGCAGGTTTTATGTTGTGTTTGCATGCTGATCAAGTTTTATCTGTTCCCAATGCAGTCTTTTCATTGCCAGAAATTAATATTGGTATATCGTCATGGTTGGGTCACTGTTTGGTCGCCGAAACTGCTGGCAATGCATTGGCCAATGACATGTCAATCACAGGTCGAAAAGTTGATGCCAACGAAGCATTGTCCAAGGGATTGATTCACGCCATTGTTCCTGCAGTAACATTGCAAGCAGACGCTGTTGCTTGGGCACGTACGCTGATTGAGAAACCACGCTATACATTTCGCGATATCAAACAATGGATTTTAAAAAGACGACAGCACTCGGTTGACATCGCGCGTCAACGTCATCAACTCAACAATCAGGCTTGAATACAAGCTCCAGAATCAATCAAACTATCTAAAGTTTGATCATCCAACCCAGCCCAGTCTTTTAAAATTTCTCGCGTATGCTGGCCCAGCAGTGGCGCGGGTGTTTGTCGACGTTCTTTCTTTTGATCAAAGTGAAATGGCAATCCTTGATAGCGATGTGTGCCCGCTTCAGGATGTTCAACATCAATCATAAATTGATTGGCAATTAGGTGCGAATCTTCAAAAATATCTTTTCCGTTATTAACGGGTGCCGCGCAGACACCCGCTTTTTGCAGACTAAAAGCCAACTTCAATTTATTGTGTTGCTTTATAACTGAAGTGATCATTTCGTTCAATGCATCTGAATTTTTAATTCGAGACTCTGCATTTACAAATCGAGCATCTTGTATCCACTCGGTTTTTTGCAAAACTTCACATAATGCAATCCACTGTGCGTTGGTCGATACAGCAATGGCAATCCATTCATCATCACCCATGGTTTTAAACGCATCATGCGGTGCAACGACCGATGATTGATTGCCATTCGGTGCGATTTCAATACCATCAACAGCGGCCAAAATAAAACGCTCGCCATACCAATTCATCAAACTTTCGCGTTGGGCCAACTCAATGCGTTGACCTTCACCTGTTTGTTGCCGATGACGCGCCGCCAAGAGCATGGCCATAGCGCCATTCAGAGCGCCAATGGGGTCTACATAGGCAGGGCCAGTTCGTTGCGGAACACCATCGCCATATCCCGTTAAAACAGTCATACCCGCCAGCGCTTCCATCGTTGGGCCAACGCCTCGGGTATTTTCAAGAGGGGCACCCTCACCTGTTACCACCATTTCTAACAAAATAATTTGCGGATTGATTTTGATCAAATGCTCGTAATCTAATTTCATACGCTTAAGCGCACCAGCGGCAAAATTACAAATCAATGCATCGCATGATTTGACGAGCTCTTCAACAGCCAATCGTGCAATTGGCGATTTCAAATCAATGCCAACCGAGTGCTTACCCATGTTTTGCGTGTTAAACCATGCATTGCGGTTGTAGGGCCTGAGTCCTGGTTCACCCAAGGGATAACGTTTGCGATCATCTCCTTTGACGGCACCTCGCCAGTTATCAATTGAATCCAATGATTCAAGTTTGACAACATCGGCGCCAAGATCAGACAAAATTCTGCCCAGCATCGGGCCCGCCCATGCCGTGCTGATTTCAAGCACTCTCCAAGCCGACAAAGGTAATGCATCAGTTTTCATGCGATTCCTTGATCCACGTTGAAATAGGTTTTAAATCGGGCGCACCTTGTTGAATGACGCGCGGTGTTTTTGAAAATCGAAACAAAGGACCGAGCACAGGTTTGGAAGTGACGCCATCCGCCAGTGTGTGCCAATAGTTTCGACCCGCCAAATGATTGCAATCAAGAACATCTTTCATCGTGTTCACACGCGAAGCCAAACCGCGCGCGATTTCAACAATCGCTAGAAATTGTTCAACCGTTAATTTGTTGACAATAGGCTGTAATAACCGATAAGCAAGCGACCAATTTTTAACCAAGTTATTAATGGAAGACAATTGCGGGTGCTCTGCAACTTGTGGTGCGCCAAGCCCTTGACATAAAGCGCTCCAACGATCGCCGCGGCAATACATCGACACCCAACCATCGGTGCATTTAAAAATATCAAATGGTCCAGGATAGGGTCCACGCGCCATCCATGTTGCGTTGTATGCAAATTGCGTCACGGAATTTTGCGACATACTCACCGCTGTTTCATGCACACTCACCTCTAGATATTGCCCTTTCGAGTTGTTGTCTCTCATGATTAACGCACCCAATAGACAAGATACAGCAATCGCACCTGCAGAGTAATACGCACGATGACCAAACCCATAAAGAGGTTTGTCGTCGGCTCGTCCTGTTGCATACATCAAACCACTCAAGGCTTGATGAATCATCTCATTACCCACCCAATTGGCATAGGGCCCTTGCGGAGAAAAATCTCGAATGCGACAAGCGATCAAACGTGGGTTTTGTTGGCACATCACTTGCAAATCATGCGTTGAATCGCTAATCACCATATCGCATGATTGAATTAAATGCGTCAATGCTTGTTGACCTTGCGTTGAATTCAAATCAAGCGTGATTGATTTTTTTCCTGTATTGAGATGCCAAAATAAATATCGATCTTCTATTGCCTTAGGATGGCGCAATTCGCAACCCCCTGGCGGCTCTAGCAACACTACATCGGCTCCATACTCACCCAATACGCGCGCAGCAAATTGACCCGCGACACCCGTTGACAAATCGATGATTTTGATGCCGTCCAGCACACCCGCAGGAGATGCATGAGGTGCTGTATTTGAGGTCTGCGTGCTATTCATCGCATCGCCTTATGTGGTGCGCAGTTGTTTATTAATGAAAGCATTCATTCCTTGATTACGCAAGCCGTCCGCATCTTTCAATCGCAATTGATCCACTTTGGAATTGACAAAATCATGAGTTTGATCGATGGTCATATGTGACGCGTGCCGATAAATTTCTTTCACCGTTTTTAATGCGGGTGGACTTTTTTCAGCCAACAAGTTAGCAAGTGTCGTTACTTCACTCAAGAGGTCTGCTTGCGCGACCGATCGTGTAATCAAACCTTCTTCTTCGGCTTTTTTAGGACTCAAACTAATACCTGTCATAGCGTAATAAAGCGCTTTACGATAACCCATGAATTCAATGGTTTTTAAACTCGCCGCTCCACCCGGCACATGACCCCAATTGATTTCTGGCAAACCAAAAACCGCTTCATCGCCTGCAATTGCAATATCGCAGGCCATTGCTACCAACAGACCGCCGCCAAAACAATGACCATTGATCATCGCAACTGTGGCCTTAGGAGAATCGGCCAGCAATTTCCACATCCAATCCCAAGCGGTTGCCAAGATTTGTTCACGCAGTTGCGGTTTATCTTCCAAGTCTTTAAAAAACTCTTTGATATCTGCGCCTGCACAAAAACTTTTACCAGCACCCGTGATCACAATCACACGCACCTCGGGGTCTACATTGACACTTTTAAGCAATTCAGACATTTCATTATGCATAGTGGGATTCAACGCGTTACGCTTATCTGGGCGATTAAGCGTGATTGTTGCCACGTGGTTGTTAAGTTCATAAAGTAAGGTATTCATACAATCATTTCCATCAATCGGATTTTTTTCTGCCTTTGAGCGCTTGTGCACCCAATTGCTGTTCGCGCTGCAAAAACGCGCCAAACTGATCGGGTGAGTTACCAATTAACTCGTAGCCCGTGTCGCCCGCTTTTTGTGCAATCGCTGGTGACTTTAAAATTTCAGCAATATCTTTGGCTAATTTTTCGCGCAAATTTTTAGGTGTTCCTGGCGGAGCAATCAAGCCAAACCAAATGCCCGACACGCTTGAGTTGTTAAAACCTGTTTCTGCAAGTGTGGGGATTTGCGCTTGTTTTTCTAAACGCTTGTCACCCGTTACAAATAAAACCGTACCGCTGCCATTGGCCGTTGCGGACAACACATTCAATGTGGTGATGAACATCAATTGCACATCGCCCGATAAAAACGCCATGGTTGAATCTGCTGCGCCTTTAAAGGGAATGGCGGTCCACGTCACGCCGTGTTGTTTCATGATGGCTTCAACGCCTAAATCGACAGGATTGGCTGCACCCAACGAGATGTAATTGAGTTTGCCTGGATTGGCTTTTGAAAACGAAATCAACTCCGCCATATTTTTGACGGGTACATTTTTTTGCACTGCCAATGCCAATGAGGCCGTCACAATGTGCGTGACAGGTTCAAAATCTTTTAAAGGGTCATAGTTGATTTTGTTTTGCAAAAATGGCAGCAACACATATTGCGTATTGACCAAACACATGGTGTAACCATCAGGCTTGGCATTGGCACATGCGTTGGTTGCAAGCAATCCATTGGCACCAGGCTTGGCGTCAACTACAAAGCCTTGACCATTTTTTTCGGCTAAGGCTGTTCCAATGGCGCGCAGCAATGCGTCGACGCCGCCGCCCACCCCTTGCGACGACACGACGTGAATCGGTTTGGTGGGATAAGCGCCTTGTGCGTACACGCTCATACTCAGCAGTACACCCATCAACGTTAAAAGCCATTTTTGAATTGAAAACATCACAAGCTCCTTGAAAAATAAATACCCGAATCGAGTACCACCGCGTCTCGCTGTGGCGCTCGCATCCGAAAATGAAATTGATTGAACTCTTTCCAAATTTCAGTACGCAACGTGTCGCCTGGAAAAACAGGACCGATCAAACTGGCTTGCGCAGTGAACGATTGAAAATTCGAATTTGAAAAAAACGACTTGCACTGCATTAAAAGTTGATGCACAGCCATTGAAAAAGTAGCCAAACCATGCAGGATCGGTCGCTCAAATCCGCTATTTTTTGCAAATACAGGATCTGAGTGAACGCGGTTATGGTCATTCAACATCAAACGATAAAGCAAGGCTTGTTGGGGAGATGTATGGATGTCCGACACCACATCGGCCAATCGATCGGGGACTTTTTCTCTGTTGAGTCCACCTTCGGGTTGACCTCCAAAACCACCTGCGCCGCGAATAAACATCCACGTGTCAATTGTAGCCAAGAGTTTTTCCGACTCTTCATACACCTCTCGTCGCACGCAAATGAGAGCGCCTTTGCCTTGGCCTTTATCGACTACAGGACCAAAACGTGTGTGGGTTCGGCCCATGCCCGCGGGCTTCATAGGTCGATGCAAGGTAAAACTGACTTGCCCCACAACCGCGCGCTCTGGGTCAATTCCCAAACTGGAATCAAAAGATCTTGGGTCACGAATCAGATCGACCCATCCCATGACAATGGGAGATGTCGGTAACACAAGAGGACTACCCCGTTGATCATCGCAACAAAAACTTAAGGCCTGTTGATTCATGGGGTCCATGCCCATACCCGTTGCCAGCGCATAAGACATGGCGTATTTGGCATCGTATTGGTAGTGGGACTGCAGACCCGCATGCGACTCGATGCATTGGGGGTCAATCATTGAATATCTCCAATGGGCGGCTCATGTGTGAGGTCCTTTTAATTATTTTGAAAATCTGAATTCATTCTTACATCAAAAGCAAATTCTGTCTGTCTTCTAGTTGATTAGGCGTTTCTAACGATTGACGTCCATCTTAATCATGGGTAAAACTGAAATGTTTTCTACTAAAAATAGACTGGAGCGGTTATGAAACGTCGATTTGTAAAAGTGGCAGCCCTAATAGGTGTTTTTCTATGGAGCATGGGATCGAGTTGGGCGGCTGACTACCCCACACGTGCCATCAAATGGGTCGTGCCTTATCCCCCAGCGGGCACCACTGACGTTTTGGCACGCATTGTTGCGCAATCTTTGAGCGAACGATTGGGTCAACAAGTGATTGTTGAAAATAAGGCGGGCGGCGGCAACAACATCGGCACCGAGTTTGTGGTGAATTCACCAGCAGACGGCTACACCATGTTATTAGTCAACCCTGCCAACGGTATCAACGCGACGCTTTACAAAAAGCTCAACTACAACTTTATACGAGACATTGCACCTGTTGCTGGCATTGTTCGAACACCTAACGTGATGGTCATCACCAACTCACTACCCGTTAAAAACGTGGCTGAATTTATTGCATATTGCAAGGCCAATCCTACTAAAGTGAATATGGCTTCATCGGGTAGTGGAACCTCTGTTCATTTGTCAGGTGAATTGTTTAAATATATGACGGGTTGCACCATGGCACACATTCCATACAAAGGCGCAGGCCCTGCATTGACCGATTTGATTGCAGGTCAAGTGCATGTATTGTTTGATAACTTGCCCTCTTCAGTACCACACATCAAGTCAGGACGCATTCGTGCGTTAGCCGTTACCTCAAAAGGTAGAGAGCCTTCGATGCCAGATACGCCCACAGTGGGCGATACGGTTGCAGGATATGAGGCAACCGCATGGTTTGGTATTGGCATGCCCAAGGGCGCACCACGCGAAGCCATCGATCGAATCAACAAAGAAATAAATGCGATTTTGGCTGATCCAAAAATACGTGAACGTTTAGCTGACTTAGGTGGTTTGCCTATTCCTGGTACGCCCGAAGATTTTGGTAAAACCATTGCGCTTGAGACTGAAAAATGGGGCAAGGCTGTCACGGCATCAGGCGCAACGGCTGAATAATATTTAAAAATAAGTGTTGATACCAAGGAAGATTCAATGAACGGTGCGCGCAGTTTAGTAGGAACACTTTTATTGAATGGGATTGACACTTGCTTTGCCAACCCCGGCACCAGCGAAATGCATTTTGTTGCTGCACTTGATCAAGCTGTTGGTATGCGATGCGTTTTGGGATTACAAGAAAATGTGGTCACGGGCATGGCCGATGGTTATTGGCGCATGGCTGGCAAACCCGCATGCACCCTCTTGCATTGTGGTCCAGGTCTTGCCAATGGTTTAGCTAATTTACACAACGCAAAACGTGCGCATGCAGGCATTGTTAATATTATGGGTGATCAAGCCACTTGGCATAGACCTTTTGATCCACCTCTCAATACAGATACAGAAGGATTGGCTCGCACGGTATCGTCGTGGGTTCATACATGTAACACCGCTCAAGAAGTTGGATCATCCGCATCGCAAGCAGTTCAAGTGGCGCGCAATTCACAAGGTCAAATTGCAACTCTGATTCTTCCATCAGATACTTGCTGGGATGAAGGCGGACAAGTCGGACCCAAACTGACAGATTCTTCATCATCCATCAACATGGATTCGATCAATGAAGCCGCGTTGATTTTAAAAACAAATGGTGAACGCGTGCTTTTGTTGCTCGCAGGTGCAGCAACATTAGAAGAATCACAAACTTTGCTTTGGCAAATCTCACAAGCCACACAATGTGGTTTGATGGTGGATTATGTGGTGGGACGAGTTGCACGTGGGCAAGGAAGAATACCGTTGCCACGTGTGCCCTACAACAGCGACGCTGCTGCAAAAGAATTATCCAAATACACACACATTATTTTGGTGAACGCAAAAGCACCTATTGGATTTTTTGCATACCCGAATAAGCCCTCTCAACAATATACACCTGGCACTCAAATCAGTATGCTGACCAACGCAGAACAAAATCCAATCGAAACATTGCAAGCATTGGTACATGCGCTTAAAGCACCCAAAGCATCCATTCCTTTAACAGGTGAAAAACCCGTTGCATCGAATGGCGCACCGAGTTCTGAAAAATTAGCGCAAACTGTTGCAGCATTGATGCCAGAAAACGCCATTGTGAGCGATGAAAGCGTCTCTTATGGTCGCGGGTTTTATCCTTTGACGTATGCAGCAGCCCCGCACGATTGGTTGCATCTTGCAGGGGGTGCGATAGGTGCAGGCTTGCCAATGGCAACAGGCGCGGCGGTAGGTGCACAAGGAAAGCGACGTGTGATCAGTTTGCAAGCCGATGGTTCGGCCATGTATTCATTGCAAGCACTTTGGACGCAAGCCAGAGAAAAATTGCCTGTGACAACTATTTTGCTTAACAATCACAAATACGCCATTCTTATCAATGAGCTCAACGCTGTCGGTGCAACGCCAGGCGTCACTGCCATGAATATGTTGGATCTGGGTAATCCCAATTTAAACTGGGATGATCTTGCCAGAGGGATGGGCGTAGAAGCCGCACGCGCATCCACCATGGAAGAATGCGCTGATTTAATGAAACAGAGTTTTCAAATCAATGGACCCTTTTTAATAGAGCTCATGATTTAGCAATCGATTGATTAAGTTCAATCAATCGTCATTCAAAAAGGCGTAAGATTCACCGATGACTGCAAGGAATCGAGATGAAAACTGCCCCCTTATCCAAAGAAAATATTTTATGAAATATGACTTTACAATTCAGAATAATTCTTAATGCATTAATGCTTGGCGCATAAATCAAACGTCGTGGCCTCAGTTAAGGTTTCAGAAAACCAAGCCACAATGGATGCTTCACGTTTACCGATATATTGGGGTTGTCCTTGCGCATCGAGCACCATGGTGAGATCGTGTCCAGGTATTAACAAGGTCCCCGGCTTTGCACGCCAACATTTCCAAATGAGTTTGAGCGTTTCAATGCTTTCTTCATGGTCTTCTGTATCACCCACATCAAGAGATAACAACTCAGCGCGGTTTTTGGCAGCGTCACCCGTAAAAACAACGGGTACTTCGTTGCCGTCCATCACAAAAATCAAATGTCCAGGGGTGTGTCCAGGAGAGGCCAACGCTACAAAGCCTGGCAGGAATCGATCCCCATCGCGAATTCTTTTAACACGCGAAGATTGCACCAATTCACGCACATACAACTCGGGTAATGGATTAAATCCTGGCGGTTCGTTAGCAGCCCAGTTGAGTTCTACATCACCAATCCAAATTGTTGCGCTGGGAAATAAAGTAAAGTTAATCGAGTGATCGTAGTGTGCATGTGTGAGGATGACATCGGTCACATCACTGGGATCAACACCATGAATTTTTAATTGTTTGGCCAAAGGTTTACGTACACCAAACGCACCCACATCTAACAAGATCACGCGATCTTTGCTTCGCATCAACGTGATGGTGCTCCAACCCAAGCCCCCATGACAAACCGCACGACCTGGAAAACCTTGAATGAGCACATCGACTTGGTACATCTTTATTCCTGTCAATAATTATTCGGGCTTGATGGCTGCATCTTTGATTAACTTACCATACAAAGCCAAATCAGATTTAATTTGACGCGCAAACTCTGCGGGTGAGCTTGCAATGATTTCATTGCCGCCCTCATCTACCAAACGTCGACCCGCTTCCATGGATTTGCTGGCCTTGACAATTTCTTGATGCAATCGCGCAATGATGGCAGGATCTGTTTTGGCCGGCACCAATACACCTTGAAATTGCGTGATATTGAATCCTGTAAAACCTAATTCATTAAGCGTTGGTAATTGCGGCAAACTTGATGCACGCTTAGGGCCAGATACAGCAAACACACGCAACTTGCCTGCTTTGACTAATGGGCCTGCAGTCACAATCGGTTCAAACGTGAACGTAAGTTGACCCCCTAATAAATCTGCCAATGCGGGCGCAGCCCCTTTGTATGGAATGTGCGTTAGTTGCGCGCCTGTGATTTGACTGAGCAACTCTCCCGCCAAATGTCCACCACCACCAATTCCTGTTGAGCCATAACTCACTTGTTTAGGCTTGGCCTTAGCCATTGCAATCAATTCATTCATACTTTGAATGGGTGAAGACGTAGTCACAACCACCGCATATTGAAAACTAGTGATTTGACTCACAGGTGCTAAATCATTGACCGCGTCATAAGGCACCTTGGCATAGAGCACAGGATTAACAACAATAGGCCCGCTTGCAGCAAGAAGCAATGTATATCCATCGGGCGCAGATTTCGAGACGATATCGGTACCTAGCATGCCATTGGCACCTGGTTTGTTTTCAACCACAACCGATTGCCCCATGCTCTCTGTCATTTTTTGTGCAACCACACGCGCAGTGATATCAGCCGCACCGCCCGCCACATAGGGCACAATTAAGCGAATGGGTTTATTGGGATAGTCCGATTGCGCTTGAGCACCCATGCACATCACAACAAGCGTTGCAAATAACAAAATCAAACGTAACATAACCGTCTCCTTATGTTGCCAATGCGGCGTATTGGTGAAGCAATGCAAGTGTGTTGTCATCAATTACCACTCCATCGCGTCGTTGTCTCTCCATCTTAGCCAATTCAATTTGACCTGGAACAATCACGGGTTGATTGGAATCAACGGGTGGACTGTCATGCAAAATAGATGCAAAGTCTGACATGCGGTCGGCTAGCCATTGACTAGATCCCAAACGTTGGGTGTCAATCAAAATAAAAAAGTGGCCTAAATTTTGCGGCTCATCGGGCGCATCTATCCAAGACTTTACATGCGTGAGATAAGCCGCGTTCGATAACAGACCAGCAAACAAATCAACCAACAATGCCAAACCATAACCCTTGTGCCCACCCACCGGTTGCAAAAAACCATCGAGTGCGGCTTTGGGATCAGTTGTTGCACGACCGTGTTTGTCGGTGGCCCAAGTATCAGGAATTGATTCGCCATGTTTGAATGCATTGCGAATTTTTGCGCGTGCAACAACACTCATTGCCATATCCAACATAAAGGGTTGCCCGTTGGGGTGTGGCACTGCAAAACCAATCGGACTGTTACCTAATCGCGCGTCGCTTCCACCCCAAGGTGCAATGGTGGTGGTGGCGTTACTGCCAATAACGCTGGCAAAGCCTTGTTGTGCGGCGATGTAACCATAAGGAGAGATAGGACCGAAATGATTGCTTCCACGAACAAACGAAGCACCTATGCCACACTCTTTGGCAGCGGCCAAAGCAGCACGCAAACCATGCATACCTACCAATGGACCGATACCGTTATCACCATCAACCGTTGCCAATGCAGGCGCTACTTTTTTAACGGTGACGTTAGGTGTTTTTGAAATGCCATTGACATTGAGTCGCTCACCATAAGACTCCACACGACTCAAACCATGAGTTGGCAGTCCAAATAAATCAGCCATCACCAAAATATCGACCACATCTTTGGCGTGCTCTGCACTCAGTCCCAAGCCTCTAAACGCACGCAGTCCCAAATCGTGAAGTTGAGTTTCACTCATGGCTTTTGGATTATTAGCACTGGCGTTCATTCGTATTCTTTTGTTGATTGAATTATTTTAAGTAATTTTTAAATCTTTATAGAGTGGCAAAACGTCTTGCCTGATGCGAGGCAAATATCTTGAATAAATAATAGATGCACACAAGCCCACAAATGCACAAAAGGCCAAGGCCAGTTGACCATCCAAATAATGAGCGAGCCATCCCGAAAAAAGAGAACCCAATGGCGTCATGCCTAAAAAGGCCATCACGTAGAGCGCCGATACACGGCCTCTTAATTCGTCAGGAACAATGCTTTGAAGAACGGTGTTGGTTGACGCAGCGTTGAGCATCATGCACAAGGCTGAAATAAAAAGCACGGGCATTGCGAGCCATAAAGAATCGCAAAATGAAAATGCAATTAAAGCAACACTCCCAATGCCTGCAGTCCAACCCAAAACTCTAAACAAACCTCTGACTTGGGATCGTGACGCCAAATACAACATACCAAACACGGCGCCTAAACCCGCAGAACTATAAAGCCAACCCAATGTTTTGGAGTCCCCATGAAATTGTTGGCTGGCAAACCAAGGCAAGAGAGAGTTGTAGGACTGCAAACAAAAACTGGTGACCGCTAACAAAAACAATGCGGAACGACTGGGAAAGAATCCATACGCATATCTAAAACCCGCAATAAATTGCTGATACATACCCGCAGTGGAGTGATCTAACTTGTGTTGTCGAATTTGAGTAGCAAACAGTGCGGATAAAACAGCAAAACGCATCACACAATTGGTTGCAAAACTCCATACCTCACCAAATGTCGCCGTAATGATGCCACCCAACATCGGCCCAATGAATCGACCTGCATTCATCACCGTTGAATTGAGTGCAATCGCATTGATCAAATCTTCTCGATCAGGCAACAACTTAGAAATCATGGCTTGGCGAGCAGGCGCATCGAAGGAATTTCCAATACCCAAAACAAGATTTCCAATGACGACATGCCAAGCTTCGATTAAATGAAGCTGTAGCAAGACCAACATCACAATTGATTGAGCCATGGCTAACGCATTGGTTGCAAATAAAATTTTCCTGACATTGAGACGATCAATTAAAACGCCAGCAAATGGCGTGATGATGAGCAATGGAATTTGCAAAGTAAAAGCGGATAAGCCCACCATTAACGTAGATTCCGAGAGCCGAAAGACCAACCAACTGGTTGCGATTAATTGAACCCAGTTTCCAATCTGCGAGGTGCCCTGCCCCACAATAAACAAACGAAAATTGCGGTGTCGAAGTGCTCGCAGGCTATGGGGAAGATTCACATCAATAATGCTTCAAGCACCCCTCACACGATCAACAATTTCCAAAGCATTCGCAGGCATTGCACCACCATGCCAAGCCAAATGTCGATCAGGCCGAACCAATGCAAGCTTACATTGATACAAATGCGAGGGTGGCGAGCACTTCACAATTTTGAGTGGCATACCGCGACTCGCTGTAGCATCGACAAAAGGTTTTGCATCGATGTCATTGCTAAAAATACCCAAGGAATATGAGTCGCCCAGTTGATCGTGAAATGTTTCTGTTTCTGTGATTTTAAAATCTGGCACTCGCGCGCCAGGGTGATCAATCGGTATGTAGTTGTCCCATGTGTCAGCGATCGGAGCCGCACCTTGATGGAAAATAATCGGTGAATTTTCATACAGCTCGCCAAACTGCATGCCCGAGGTGTTGTACTCTTCTAAATCATCCACCACTGCAAATTCACCAAACACACGACGCGCTTGTTCACCCGCCTCATCGGCATCTTCAATATTAGCTGGCAATTGCCATGCGCCTTTTCGTTGCGAACATTTCACACCGAGTCGTGAATTTCGAAGTCCCATAGGGCGACGCTCCACACCATAGGTATCAAGCAATGATGCACCGCCCCACCCCTCATAAATAGCAGCCAATTTCCAACTCACATTGATTGCGTCGCCAATTCCCGTATTCATTCCAAAACCACCCAGCGGTGTAAATAAATGTGCGGCATCGCCTACAAAGAAAACACGCTCGGCTTGGTATTGATCGGCGACGAGGGCGAGTCCGCCCGCCCAAGGACCCGAAGTAATAATTTCATAAGGAACGGGTTTGCCAAAAACAGCGTTTAAAACTTTTTCATGATTGACTGTTTTCCAATCAACACCTTCAGGGATTCTGTAGTGAACAATCCAACGCTCACCACCATCTTGTGAAAACACAAAAGCTCGAATCTCGTGATTGAGAATCCAAGTGAGATTGGCGGGCTTGCGTCCACTCTCTGAAATCAAAGATGGTGCTCTTATGAAATACGTGAGCATGCTGCCCGCAACAAATGCATTTTCAATTTGTCCATCTTCACCACTCATACCAATACCGAATTGACGCCTTGCAGGACTGCGCGCGCCATCGGCTGCAATCATGTAAGACGCAGATATTTGAAAGCGTTCACCCGTTTGAATATTTTCAACATCAACCAACACACCGTCGGTCGCACTGACAAATCCAATCATTCGAAAACCAAAACGAACGGATACCGATTTTTTTAATTCTGCATTGCGTTTTAATATCGGTTCAAGAAATAATTGTGAAATCGTGATGCTTCGCTCTGAGGATTGAAATTCAGTCCCCGCCACATTGGTAGTCGATCTGTATTTGCTTAAATCGATACGACCAATTTCATGACCACAAAAACGAGTCACAAATGCAACTTGCGGTGCATATTTTGCCAACGGTGCATTAGCTCGGATTTCTTCTGAAATGCCCAACCGACGAAAGTGTTCCATCGACCTTGCATTGGTGTTGTTGCACCGTGGGTGTTTGGCGGTTTCCAGGTTTTCTGTAATTAAAATTGCAGGCACATTGCGGTGTCCTAATTCAATCGCTGCGCTGAGTCCTACGGGGCCTCCGCCGACGATGATGACAAATGTATTTTCTTTTTTCATGTGTTCCAAATTCAATCAATCAAACTTTTTCAATGACAACATCATTCAAACTTGATATTGGATTGCTTAACAACCGCTCCCCATTTTGTTCGCTCTGCTTCCAAAAATGCGGCAAATTCTTCGGGCGTTCCGCTTGCTGATTCACTTGCAATACCACGTCGATAACTTGTGACTTCGGGTTGTTTACTTACCTGTGCAATCGCACTTGCTAATCGATCAATGATAGCTCGCGGTGTACCCGCAGGCGCCAAAATGCCATTCCAAACCTGCGGCTCATAGTCGGGAAACCCTGCTTCTGTAAAGGTGGGGACATCGGGCATCAGCGGATTACGAGTTTTGCCTGTCACCGCAAGAACTCTTAATTTTCCTGCTTTTACATGCCCTATCACAGCTAACAACGAATCAAAAATTGCAGAAGTTTGTCCAGCTAACAAATCATTGAAGGGCGTTGTTGTGTTGTAGTGAATAAATTTAAAATCACTACCCGTTGAAGTTCCAAACCATGCTCCCGCAAGATGCGTGATTGTGCCTGTTCCATAAGTAGCTACGTTGGAATAAGCAGGATTGGATTTGGCCAGTGTCACATAGGCGGCAGCTGTTTGTGCAGGTACAGAGGTGTTGACTGTGAGTGCGTAGGCCGTGATGGCCAAAAGACTCACGGGCATGAGGTCGCGTTTGAGCTCATAGGGCCAATTGCTGTACAGAGATGAAACGGTTGCTAATGTGGGAGTTCCAAATAGCAGGGTGTAGCCATCAGGCGCAGATTTAATAGCGGCTTCGATGGCAATGCGACTCCCAGCCCCTGGTCGGTTGTCAATAATCACGGGTTGCCCGAGAATAGGCGCCAGACGCGAAGCAATGAAACGTGCATCGGAGTCAGGCCCTGAACCAGCAGGAACAGGAACAATCAAACGAATGGGTTTAGCTGAATACGTTTGTGCAAAACTTGATGAGACATGAATACACAAACAAGCAAAAAGAAAAATAAACAACTTGTTTAGATTGAAATGCTTCATACCTGTCTCCCATTATTTGATGCCTATGATAATCTGCATTCAAGTTAATTCATCCACTTCAAACAACAAAAAACCATGACATGAAAAAACGCAATCTCTTTCCACTCTTTTTTCTTTGCTGTGTCGCAGCATTCTCAACAAATGTAAATGCAGCCGACCCATGGCCGCTCAAAATAGTCACCTTGGTGGTTCCATTCGCGCCTGGTGGTGGCGTCGACAACGTTGCACGCGCAGTTGCTGCACAAATGTCAGAGTCCTTACCCTTCCCTATGGTGGTTGAAAACCGTGTGGGTGCGGGAGGCTTGGTTGGTGCACGATCTGTCGCTCAATCAGCACCTGATGGGCATACGCTACTCATGGGCACACAAACCACCCTAGCGGTTGCCCCCTTGATGAGCAAGGCTGCAGCGTTTAATCCAATCAATGTTTTTTCAGGTGTTGGGCAACTGGGCTATTCGCCGATGGTATTGGTTGCACATCCTAGTTTTCCTGCCAAAACAATTTCTGAATTGATCTCGCGCGCAAAGTCACAACCGGGACAGATCAACTACGCATCAGGTGGAATTGGAACTACTCCGCATATGGCAGGCGCATTACTCGAGTTAAGCACGGGCATTCAAATGACTCATGTGGCATACAAAGGCGAACAACCCGCGCTTACTGATGTCATGGGCAATCAGGTTCAACTGATGTTTTCCAACTTGCCTGCGGCCATGCCTTTGGTCAGAGGTGGCAAATTGCAAGCCTTAGCCATTTCAAGCACCCAACGCTCTCCCACAGCCCCCGAAATTCCCACATTGATGGAGTCTGGAGTTTTTGGATTTGAAGCTGCCACTTGGTTTGCGATCGTGACCCCAAAGGACACACCCAAAGCTATCGTTGACAAAATGAACGCAGAGTTGATCAAAGCTTTAGACAACCTCAAACTCAAACAAAAATTAGAAATGCAAGGCTTGAGCTTACAAAAAAGTTCGCCATCACAGGCAGACAAATACTTCGCGAGTGAATTTGATAAATGGGCGCGTGTGATCAAAGCATCCAACATCTCAACGGATTAAAAACTGTAAAGTCAATCCTTTTCAATCACAACACACAGAGAGACACCATGAATTTATCAAGACGTAAACATTTAATGAGCGCAATAGGTGGTTTGTTAGCCGCTACTGGCCTGCAAGCCCAAACGGAGGTCTTTCCCTCTAAGCAACCCGTTCGTATATTGGTGCCCTTTCCACCAGGCGGGCCGATTGATCAAACAGCGCGCATCATGTCGCAAAAATTATCTGAGTTATGGAAACAATCGGTTGTGATTGAAAATCGCACGGGGGCTAGCGGCATCATCGCCGCAGAAACTGCGCTGCGTTTACCTGCTGATGGTTACACACTCCTTTTTTCTGTGATTCATCACACAGTGTTACCCAGCATTAAAAATAATCTGACGTACGACATTGAAAAAGATTTTTATCCACTTTCACTCGCTGCTGTGTATCCGATTATTTTAGTAGTCAATGCAAGTTCGCCCATCAAAACAGTTGCCGATTTAGTTGAACGTGCCAAAGCAGAACCCGGTAAATTAACTTACGGACACTCGGGTCAAGGCGGCGGCGCGCATTTAGCAGGGGAACTTTTTGAAATGGATGCAGGCGTCAACTTAATAGACGTACCCTACAAAGGAAACGGTCCTGCGATTTTGGATGTCATGGGAGGACGCTTGGATTTGATGTTCAGTGATATACCCAGCGCATTGCAACACATTCAATCGGGTCGCTTGCGTGCATTGGCTATCTCCACAAAAGTGAAGTCAACACTGTTGCCTAAGCTACCAACAGTGATTGAGTCTGGTGTACCCGGTTATGTGGCACAAACTTGGGGAGGTTTGTCTGTACGTGTTGGAACGCCGCGCGATATCGTCAACAAACTCAATGCAGATATTGTCACTGTTCTAAAAGATCCCGATGTGAGTGAAAGATTACTCAAAATTGGCGCTGAACCCGTTCCACAAACTCAAGCGCAATATGCAGAATTTATTCGCTCAGAAATGAATAAATGGGCACCTGTAGTTAAAAAAGCCAACATCAAAATGGATTAAAAAAATATGTCAACGATTGCAATCATCGGTGCAGGTATTGGTGGACTCACAGCAGCAGCGCTGTTACAACGAAGGGGGCATGATGTTCATGTGTATGAGCAAACCACAAAATTTGCGCGTGTAGGTGCGGGCATTCAACAAAGTGCCAATGCCGTTCGCGTCTTGCGCGAAATTGGACTCGAACCGAAGTTGCGCGCTATCGCTTTTCAACCGCAATCATGGAATAACCGTGAATGGGATACAGGCGCCGTCAAGTATGAATTGCCATTGGGTGAAACCTTTGAGAGTCGCTATGGTACGCCCTATTTGTTATTACATAGAGGCGATTTGCACGCCGCTTTGTTTGATGCGGTGGATCCTTCTCGAGTTCATTTAGACAATACGCTTGAAAAAATTGAACCCCATGATGACAGTGTGACTTTGTATTTTAAAAATGGGCAACAAAAAAAAGTAGATGCTGTCATTGGTGCAGATGGCGTTCATTCTACTGTGCGTGAGTGGATGTTAGGACGCGACGAGCCACGATTCACAGGTCGAGTTGCTTATAGAACGACGTTTAAAGCAAAATTACTCAAAGGTGTCACCATTGACGATTGCACCAAGTGGTGGGGGCCCGATCGACATATCGTCATCTACTACATCACGCCTTCGCGTGATGAAATTTATTTTGTCACCAGTTTGCCAGAACCAGAGTCGCGCAATGAATCATGGTCGTCGCGCGGAGATCTGTCCCAACTCAGGCAAGCATTTGCAGGTTTTCATCCACAAGTACAAAGCGTTCTTCAAGCGTGTCCCGAGGTTTACAAGTGGGCACTTTATGAGAGAGAACCTTTGACACAATGGGCCAAAGGTCGCGTTGTGTTGATGGGAGACGCTTGTCACCCCATGGTGCCGTACATGGCGCAAGGGGCTGCCACCGCTATTGAAGACTCTGCAGTACTCGCTCGATGCTTGGATCAAACAAAAGATATCGAACAAGCATTCAAACAGTTTGAAAAAACACGCATTGAAAGAACTTCAAAGATTCAAATCACTTCCAGACAAAACCAATGGATGAGCAAACGAACCGATCCCGATTGGGTTTATGGATACGACGCTTGGAACACACCATTGGCCGTGGCGCAATAAAAAATCATCAATCATTCGGAGACATTCACTTGACACCATTTATCACTCAACGAGCCAAACTTTTGGCTCTTGCATCCCTAGCTTGCTTTTCGATGCTCTTTTCAACACTGACACTTGCACAAGCACCCGTCAAAATACTGGTTGGATTTCCGCCAGGAGGTGGAGTCGATGCAGTTGCACGAATGCTTGCTGAACGGCTCGAAAAAATCACTGGTCGTGCGCATATTGTTGAAAACCGCTCGGGGGCGGGCGGCAGTTTGCCTGCACGCGCCCTTCTTACTGTTCCTGCAGATGGCAATACCTTGCTACTGGCGCCCGATACCACGGTGATTGTTTATCCATACACCGTCACCACGGCAGGTTTTAATCCTTCAACTGATTTAATGACGATTGCAAGAGTAACGTCATATGACTTTGCACTCACAGTTCGCGGTAACAACGATATTCGCAACTTGGATCAACTGCGTGAAGCAATCAAAAATAATTCAAAAGCTGCGAGCATTGCCAATCCTGCAGCTGGAAATTTATTGCACTTTTATGCAATCGCACTCACCAAAGCACTGTCACTCGAAAATATCACACACGTTCCTTATCGAGGTGTTGCACCCGCCATCACTGACACTATAGGCGGCGAAGTCACGGCACTTGTCACACCTGTGGGTCCTGTCTTACAACAAGCAGTGTCAGGTCGTTTGCAAATTCTTGCGACATCAGGATCAGATCGTAGCGCAAAAACACCCAACATTCCCACGCTCAAAGAATTAGGCTATCCACAACTGGTATCGAGTGGATGGTTTGGACTTTTTGCACCTGCAAAAACACCAGCAGACGTGATTCAAAAAATCAACGATTCAGTCAAACAAGCCTTGCTCGATCCTGCGATGCATTCCAAACTTGCCGCGCTTGATATGGAGGCGGCTTGGAATAGCGCGCAAGACTTTCGCTCCCTCGTCGACTCTGAGGGGAAAAAATGGGCCGCAGTTGTGAAAGCATCAGGATTCAAAGCCGACCAATAATTAAATTTGCCTTTGGCATCGAAAGAACAAAATGGATCTGGGTATACAAGGAAAAAAAGCGTTAATCACAGGTGGCAGCAAAGGCATTGGATTTGCAATTGCAAAGCAACTGGCTATAGAAGGCTGCGATGTGATTTTGGTTTCTAGATCGAGAGAAGATTTAGAAACTGCCTCATCCACCATTCAAAAAGAATCAGGACGACGCGTTGAAATTTTTCCAATCGACATGTCTGATCGACAAGCCGCAAAAAAAATCTGCGATGCATTTCCTGCGATTGATATATTGGTTAACAACGCAGGTGCGATTCCCAGAGGGTCCATTGAACAATTGAGTGATACAGTGGTACGTGATTCTTGGGATGTCAAAGTTTTTGGATACATCGATTTATGTAGACACTATCTCCCAGCTATGCGCGCACGTCAACAAGGTGTCATTCTTAATATTATTGGTGCTGCAGGTGAAATGTGCGACCCCAACTATTTTGCAGGCAGTGTTGGTAACGCCGCATTGATTGCAATGACAAAAACATTAGGATCTGTCAGCATCGAAGATGGCGTTCGTGTAAATGGTATCAATCCAGGCCCTGTACTCACCGATCGATTAATGGACAGCATGAAAAAACGCGCAATCGATCGCTTTGGCGATGCAAGCCGCTGGGCTGAAATTGCTTCGCGCATGCCAGGCGGTCGCGCCGCTACGGTTGAAGAAGTTGCGGCGACTGCAGCACTGCTGTGCTCGCCTCTTTCTGCGTACACCAGTGGTGCGCTCATAAATATTGACGGCGGTCTAACCAATCGACGCCCACTCGTTTAACCAAAGGCTTGCCATGGAACTTTTTTTACAAAACAAACTCAACAGCGACGGCAAACTCGACGCGCGTGGCTTGGCTGTTATCGCTTTGCATTGGCAAAATGATTTGGTGCTGCCCACTGGCAAGTTTGGTTTTTTTGCAAAAGAAATTGAGAGAAACAATTTGGTGCCTCGCATGGATCGCGTTCTTAAAGCCGTTCGTGCAGCGGGCGGCACTGTGATTTATGTGAACGTTGCGCGCAGCGCGGATTCACGCGAAGTTATCAAAAACAGTCCCCTCTTTGCCGCGTCTGCTAAGGTTGCTGCGTTTGTGCGTGGCACGCCCGGTGTGCAAGTGATTGATGCGCTCAAACCCGAGCCTGAAGATTTTGAAATCGAACATCCGCGAATCAGTGGATTTTTTGGTACTGGACTTGATTTGCTTTTGCGTGCGCGCGGCATTCATACCGTTGCAGTTGCTGGCACTGCAACTAATGTGGCTGTTGACACAACCGTGCGAGATTCATTACAACTCGGTTACGAAACAATCTTGATTGAAGATTGTTGCTGTTCATCCGACCCCTCATTTCATGAGGCTGCAATGAAAACACTGCGCGTGTTATCGTCTTGGGTTGCAACAACAGAAGAATTTTTGGCGCGGATTACACTTCCATCTAAATCCTGAGAAAATTCATCTGACTTCTAATTGTTAAAGGACTTCGCCTTGAAATATGCTTTCCAAAATATAGCGGTAGTTGGCGCAGGCGCAGTCGGCAGTTTTTTTGGTGGCATGCTCGCGCGTGCAGGTCATTCGGTTACCCTCATCGGTCGAGCTACTCACGTCGAGGCCATCAATCGTCATGGATTGCAAATCGATATGGCGGGCTCCACTGCTACTGAATCGATTCAAACAAAAGCAAGCACCGATTTATCTGCCATTCAAAACGCCGACCTGATTTTGTTTTGCGTCAAGTCTCCCGACAGTCAATCCGTTGCCAAGCAAATGGCCCCGTATCTTGCGCCCAGCACAGTGGTGATGAGTTTGCAAAATGGTGTCGACAATGTCGACGCCATTGCAAAAGAAATCAAGCAAGCAGTCATTCCTGCGGTGGTTTATGTGGCCACTGAAATTGCTGCACCGGGTCTTGTGAAGCATCACGGTCGTGGCGACTTGGTGATTGGCGCGATGAATCCCTCGCGATTGAATAACGCCAATCAAACGCTTCAAAATATAGTTGAATTGTTTGCACACGCACAAGTGACCGTTAAAATTTCTGACAACGTGATGGTCGATTTGTGGTCTAAATTGATGGTCAATTGCGCCTTCAATGCCATATCAGGATTGGCACAACTTCCCTATGGAAAATTGTCGGTTTTGCAATCGGTTCAACAAACGCAAGCGGCCGTAGTGAATGAAGTGATTGCAGTTGCAAAAATAGATGGCGTTACCATGTCTGCACAAAGTGCGATGCAAACTATTGCACAAATTGCAAAGGCAATGGCAACACAAAAATCATCCACTGCGCAAGACATGGCACGACACAAACTCAGTGAGATCGATCACCTCAATGGTTACATCGTTCGACGAGGACTTGAATTGCGCATTCCAACTCCTGTGAATCAAACCTTGCATGCATTAGTTAAGTTGGTTGAATCAACCTACCCTTCCCATGCCTAATCAACAAGTGCCCACAGAATTTGTAAGGGCCTTGCAAGAACTTGATCTCTCATCATCGGATATTTTGTACGGCACGCCCTTAACGGGTGGCGTGTCATCCGATATTTGGCGTATCGAAACAGAAAAAGGCATGATTTGTGCCAAGCGTGCATTAGCTAAACTGCGAGTGGCCGCCGATTGGCAAGCACCTGTGGAGCGCAATCAATACGAAGCACTGTGGTTACAAGTGGCTAACAAAGCCAGCGCAAATTGTGCGCCACAACTTTTAGGGCAACATCCAGAGTTTGGTGTTCTTATAATGAATTACATGCCGCCCTCAGATTTTCATTTGTGGAAAAAAATGCTTCACGATGGTTTTGCTGCTGTCGCAACAGCGCAATCGGTTGGAAGTGTTTTATCGCGAATCCACAGTTATGCGGCAAAGCAAGCAAACTTAGCCGAACAATTTCCAACGGACGATATTTTTTATCAAATCAGACTCGAGCCTTATTTAGTAGCTACAGCATCGAAGCACCCTGATTTAGCACCTGTGTTACAAGCCTTGGTTTTGCAAACGCAAAGCAATGTAAAAACCTTGGTACACGGAGATGTAAGTCCTAAAAACATATTGATAGGCAAACAAGGTCCTGTTTTGTTGGACGCCGAATGCGCCACATGGAGCGATCCTGCATTCGACTTGGCGTTTTGTCTCAACCATTTATTGCTCAAATGTTTATGGACACCCACATCCACATCTGATTTTTTAAAATGCTTTGGTGTTTTATCTAACACCTATTTGCAAGCCGTTGATTGGGAATCCAAAGAAGCACTCGAAAAAAGAACTGCGCATTTGTTGCCTGGTTTATTTTTGGCTCGTGTTGACGGCAAGTCGCCCGTTGAATACATCACTGACGATCATCAACGCGAACAAGTCAGACGCGTTGGGCGCGCTTTGCTATTAAACCCCGTCGATCAATTGAAACAAATAGCCCTCGCATGGGCCAAGGAGTTAGCCACATGACTTCATTTGCTATTCAATCCATTGTAGGTCGACGTGTGTGGGACAGTCGAGGTCGTCCAACCGTAGAAGCCGAAGTCACTCTCAGTGATGGATCGATGGGGCGTGCGATTGCACCTGCAGGTGCATCCAAAGGTAAGCGAGAAGCGTTGGAGTTGCGCGATGGTGGCGCTTCTTTTGGTGGACTCGATGTCTTAAAAGCAGTGAGTCATATCAATAGTGAAATTGCACGCACACTCATTGGCGCACATGCAGACAATCAATCAAACATCGATCAACGATTGATTGAACTAGATGGCACACACAACAAATCACGATTAGGTGCCAATGCAACCTTGGCTGTATCGATGGCAACTGCTTATGCGATGGCCTCCTGTTGTAATATGCCGCTTTATCGTTATTTATCGCCAGACTCAGTAGGTCGCATACCCATGCCACAAATTCAAATTTTTGGTGGCGGTGCGCATGCGGGCAAACGCGTTGATATTCAAGATTTTATGATCGTGTGTCCTGGTGCAAAAACTTTTGCACAAGCGCTTGAATGGACCGCCGAGGTTTATCGACATGCGGGTTTACTCATGACACAACGCGGATCTCTTTTTGGTGTTGCAGATGAAGGCGGTTGGTGGCCAGACTTCACTAGCAACGAGCAAGCTTTGCAAATGCTTGTGAAATCCATTGAAAGCGCAGGCTTTATTCCTGGCCAGCAAGTAGCAATAGCTTTGGATATCGCGGCATCTGAATTTGGACAAAACGGCATATATCGACTTGGCCTTGAATCGCGACAACTCGATTCGGATGGTTTGATTGAGATGTTGGTTGGTTGGATTAACAAATACCCTATCGTGTCCATTGAAGATCCATTGGCTGAAGATGACCCGCAAGGCTTTGCGCGTTTTACCAAAGCCATGGGCCATCGCTTGCAAATTGTGGGCGATGATTTTTTGGTATCAGATGCAAAATTAATTCGCGAAGCCGCAAAGCTGGGGGCGGCAAATTCCGTATTGCTCAAACCCAATCAGAGGGGTACATTAACCGAGACGCTTGAGGCTTGGACAACGGCCAAAGAACTGGGCTATGCGGCGATTGTGTCTGCGCGTTCGGGTGAGACCGAAGACACCACCATCGTCGATTTAGCCATTGGTTGGAATGTAGGACAACTCAAAGTGGGCTCGTTTGCCAGAAGTGAGCGTATGGCAAAATGGAACCACGCTCTGCGTATCGAAGAGCATTTGGGCCTGCATGCAGGTTTTGCAGGTGGTGCGGTGTTCAATCGGTGACTGCCCTTTGTTGACATTTGGCTTATAGTGGGGACGTTGATAAAAAAAAGACAAGATAAGGAATAAAAATGAAACAATATTTCAAGTGGATTTATCTATTGTTAATTGCCCTGCTGTTTACAAACGCTGCGCACGCCAAATACCCCGAAAAAACCATCAAAATTATTGTGCCATTTACTGCAGGAGGTGCAACTGACATTGCGGGTCGCCTTTTGGCAGAAGAGCTTTCAAAAGCTTTAAATAATCCAGTGGTTGTTGAAAATCGCGAAGGTGCAGCAGGTGTGATTGGCGTGCAAGCCACCACCAAAGCCGCGCCTGATGGTTATACATTGCTAATTGCAGGCAATACCTTGATGACCTCGCATAAAACACTCTACAAAAATTTACCCTACGATTCCTTGCGCGATTTAGAAACGGTGTCACGCATTTCTGCAGGTTCTCACATCATTGTTGTCAAAGCCAATTCCAACATCAAAGACATGAAGGATCTTTTAAGATTAGCCAGCGCCAAGCCTGGCGGCATGACTTATGGATCGGGTGGAAGTGGAACAAGTGTTCACTTGGCCGCAGAAATGTTTCAAGTTCAAGCGGGCATCAAACTTTTGCACGTCCCCTACCGTGGCACATCTCTCGCGGTGAATGGATTGATGAGCGGCGACACCGATTTGATGTTTGACACAACGCCTTCATCGTTTCCGAAAATTAAATCGGGACAATTCAGATCGCTAGGTATTACGTCTCTCAATCGCTCGCCTGATTTACCCGATGTTCCATCGGTTGCCGAACAAGGCTTGCCCAATTATGAAGTTTTATTTTGGCTCGGCTTGTATGCACCCAAAGGAACGCCCGCAGATGTACTTCAATTATTAGAGTCATCGATTCAAAAAATATTAGCACAAGACAATGTGAAGAAAAAATTAGCCGATTTAGGCATGTCGTCGTTTTTTGCTTCGCGCGCGGATCTCACCAAACAAATTACCAAAGAAACCGCAGAATGGGCTGATGTGATCAAAAAAGCCGGCGTGGTACTTGAGTAAAAAAAATTTTAAACTAATCAACTGGAGAACACCCAATGTCATTAAATAAAATTGGATTGCGAATTAACACGGATTTTCAACGCGTCGAAAAAAAATGGATTGAGCGCGCTAGAAAAATTCAAATTTCAATCGTTGGAGATGTGTGTTACCGCCTCAAAGGTTTTCACGCAGGATTTAATCAATACGGCAAAAAGAAAAAATTTGCAGGCCCTGCCCTCACAGTGATGGTACGCCCTGGAGACAACTTGATGCTTCACAAAGCCATCGATATCGCTCAACCGGGTGACGTGATTGTGATCGACGCAGGCGGAGCACTCAATACTGCAATCTTTGGCGCCATGATGAGTAATCATGCATTAAAGCGTGGTGTCGAAGCCATGGTCATCAATGGAGCGATTCGTGATGCTGAAGAAATTTCACATTTAGACATGGGCGTTGTTGCATTAGGTGCAACGCCTAATGGTCCATTCAAAACAGGACCTGGGGAAATCGGATACCCCATTACTTGTGGTGGCGTCGTGATTCATCCGGGCGATTTAATTTTGGGTGACTGGGACGGCGTACAAACCGTTGATTTAAGCGAAGTGCCTCGCGTAATTGAAGAGGCTGAAGCCATTGCAATAAAAGAACAAGAATGGGAAAAACAAATTCAAAATGGCACATGGGATAGAAAATGGGTGGACGAGTTTATTAATAAACTTTTGTAATTGAAGGTTCATTATGAAATTTATTTTCAAGTATTGCGTTGGATTTTTATTCGTTTTTATTTCAACCGTGTATGCCCAACAAAAGCTCAAATGGGCTCACGTTTACGAAACCAGTGAACCGTTTCACACGGAAGCTGTTTGGGCTGCTGCTGAGATTAAAAAAAGAACGCAAGGCAAATACGACATTCAAGTGTTTCCCGCTTCCTCGTTAGGCAAAGAAACTGATATCAATCAAGGTCTCGTATTAGGTACTATCGATATTATTCTGACGGGAGCTGGCCGTATAGGCAGTGTCTACCCTCGTTTTAATATTGCGTTTTATCCCTACACATTTCGAGATGCTGAGCATCTGTTGATATTTGCAAAAAGCCCTTTATTCAAAGAACTCATTACCGAATTTCGAGAAAAAACAGGCATTCAAATGACAGCTTTTGCGTACTATGGAATTCGTCATACAACGGCTATCAAAGCGTTTAATAACTGCAGTGACATCAAGGGGCTCAAAATTCGTGTTCCTGATATACCCAGTTATACAGCGTTGTGGCAAGCCTGCGGCACCAATCCCACACCGATTGCATTTGCAGAAGTTTATTTGGCACTACAAAACGGTACGGTTGATGCTCAAGAAAATCCCTTACCTAGTATTGAAGCCAAAAAATTTGATGAAGTTCAAAAAGCAATCATGCTCACTGGACATTTGGTTGACAGTCAGGCCACATTAGTGGGCCCTCATCTCTGGAATAAACTCAACGCAAGCGAGAAACAAATATTCTTTGATGTAATGCAAGAAGCAGCCATAAAAGCTACTTATATAACCTTGAAACGCGAGTCTGAACTTGTTGAAGCGTTCAAGAAAAAATCAATTATTGTTAAGGATGTTGATAAAAATAGCTTCAAGGAAGCGCTGTTAAAAAACAAGCCCTTAGAAAGTATGGGCTTGAATAAAAACGACTACGCTAGAATTCAAGCTGCCAAATAGTTTTTCTATGAATGTAGATTAAGTTTGCAGTGCTATACCCGTATTCACCAATTCTTGAATATCGTGAGCACTGTAACCATACTCTTGTAATACCTCAAAGGTGTGTTGTCCTAAAACTGGCGCGCCTTTGTTACTTGCAGGTGAGGCCCCCGAAAACTTGATGGGGCAACCAATCGCTTTGATTTGACCTGCGATCAAGTGATCCACATCCATCACCATTTGTCGATGAAGTACTTGCGGGTTTTGTTGCATTTGAAGCACATTGAGTACGGGGCCCGATGGCACACCCGCCTGATCCAATAACGTCATCCATTCTTCAGTTGTTTTTAAAATAAATTTTGTTGAAAGATTTTCAATTAAATCTGCAAGGTGTGCCATGCGAGATGCATTATCAATAAATCTTGGATCTTTTAATAACGCATCGTCTTTGAGAACATCCAACAACCTCAGCCACAAAGCCTGTGTTGAGCATCCAATGGTGACCCAACCATCTTTTGTTTGAAGTGCTTGATAAGGCGCAGCCAAATGATGAGCTGATCCCATAGGTACAGAAAATTTTTCAGTTGCAAAAGAAATAGCGCTTGCCCAATAGGTATGAATGATGGAGGCTTCTAACAAAGAAGTATCGACATAATCACCCTTGCCTGTTTTAAGTTGTTTGATGTAGGCCGCTAATATGCCATTGGCAGCCAATATACCTGCGGTGATATCGGCAACAGGAACACCCGCTTTGACGGGGGGACGACCAAAGCCCTCACCAGTCACACTCATCAAACCCGACATCGCCTGTGCAATCAAATCCAATCCTGCGCGATTGGCATAGGGGCCCGTATTACCAAAACCAGTGATCTGACAATAAATAAGTTTAGGGTTGTGTTCTTTTAAATGATCCCATCCCAATCCTAATTTATCCATCGTGCCGGGGCGAAAATTTTCAAGAACGACATCGGCTTGTGAAAGTATTTTTAAAAGAACAGCCTTGCCTTGCGTACTTTTGATATCCAATGCCACACCACGCTTACCGCGATTCAAAATCATGAACGATGCAGGCTCTCCATTGATCGAGGGTGGAATCAATTTTCGAGTGTCATCGCCACCTTTGGGCTTTTCAAGCTTGATGACATCGGCCCCCATATCTGATAATAGGAGTCCTGCAGTAGGCCCCGCCATCATATGAGCAAGTTCAACAACCTTCATTCCCTCTAATGGTTTCATCATCAAATGCCTTTAAAAATGGGTTGCTTTTTTTGATCAAAAGCGTCTACACCGATGCGGTAGTCTTCAGTTGCAAAGCACGCATTGGCTTCGTCAATTTCTGCATCGCTCAATGGTGTGGGATCTAACAATCGGTGTATAAATTTTTTATGCCATCTTGCAACGAGCGGAGCACCTTTAACGATGTTTTCTGCGATTTGATTGACTTCGATCTCAACGTTTTCATCTGCTGTCAGATGCGTTATCAAACCTTTTGCAAGCGCTTGATCGGCTTTGTAAATTTTGCCTTCGAATAAAACTTCTTTTAAAAATGCGGGACCACATTTGCGCACAACGCCACGCATTTCTGCATGCGCCATCACCAAACCCAATCGATTAACAGGCACTCCAAATTTGGAGGATTGACCCGCAACTTGGTAATCGCACAGAGAAGCAACCGCAAGTCCGCCACCGACGCAAATGCCATTAATTTTTGCAATCATTGGAACATGACAATACTCCAACGCGTAGAGAGCATCAGAGACGACTTTTCCATACACACGCGCTTGCTCAACATTCGATCGCTTTGATTTAAATTCGGTAATGTCTGAACCCGCTGCAAAAGATTGCTTATCTGCGCCACCGAGAATGATGCAACGAACGCCAGAATCTGCTCTTCCTAATTGATTCATCAATTGCGTGAGTTGATGCCACATCGGAACACTGAAACTATTTAGTTTTCCAGGATTACTGATTTGGATTAACGCGATCTGAGGTGAGAGACGTTGCTCTGTGACGGAACCTGTCGATGTATCGTTCATAGGAAAACTGGCTTTCAATTTTAAAAAAATAAATGAAACTTAACCCGCCATGATCATTGCTCTTGTTTCTTGTGGCGTAGCAACTTCGCGCCCCATCTGACGCGAAAACGTCGCAAATGCATCGGCTAATTGACCATTATCTGGACTACCCATTTCAGAATAACCATAGTCGCCCAAACCTGGAGATAAATGTCCGCCGAGTTGAATGGCCATCGCTGCAGCGCTCATGAGGTTGCCTTCTTTTGCGCAAACAAACCATTCAATCTTTTTATCCAAGGGCATGTGCTCATACATGGACAACATGCCTTGCGGTGTATTGGGATGACCACCCAAAATTCCACCATCGCATAAAACAATTTGTAATGTTGCAGGAACGGCGAGCACACCACAATCGATGAACGCATCCGCCGTTCGTAAAAAAGGAATTGTCCAACATGAAATAGAAGGTTGAACACCCCATAACTGCATTTTATTAATCAGGTGAATGCACGTATCAACTGAATTGACATATGCACGGTGCGTTGATTTGAATTCTTTTTTGACATAGTCGTAGGCGTCAACGTTGGTGCTACCCGTATCAACCGCCGCAAAATCAGGTTTTGTTTTTGCAGACTTGGCCATAAATTCAATATGATCAAGACGTTTGTCATCGCCTGCAACATTGACCTGCCCCAGCGTGACATCAATGAGGATGTCGCACTTTTCTCGGATCTTTGCTGCGCATTCAGCGTAAACTTCAGGCGAAAAACAAGCGGCACCGTCATTTTCTCTGGCATGAAAATGAACAATGGATGCACCTGCTTTTCTAGATTCGAAAGCGGCTTGCGCGATTTCGTCTGGTGTGTAAGGAATATTGGCGTTGGCGCTTTTGAGTTTGTACTCATTAAGCCGCATTTCTAAAATCAACTTTTTCATAAGCTTTTTTTATTCGGCTTTGATATTGGCCACGCGTGCTAAATTTTTTGCTTTGGCTAAATCATTTTTAATGAAGTCGCCAAAATCTTTAGCACTTTTACCTACGGGCTCAATGCCATTGCTCAACATCCTTTCTCGAACATCTGGCATTGCCAAAATTTTTGCAATATCTTCGTTGTATTGATTGACGATCGCAGATGGGGTTCCTGCCGCAGCAAAAACACCCCACCACAAATCGTATTCATAACCAGCAACGCCACCTTCTGCAATCGTAGGAAGTTCTGGTGCAAGGGGGGAGCGTTTTGCACTAGTGATTCCTAAAACTCTGAGCTTGCCTGACTTTACAAACGGCAATGCAGAACTCATTGAACCAAACACAATCGGCACCTGACCTGCGACGGCATCTGCCATTGCAGGGCCTGCACCTTTATATGCGATGTGAACAATATCAATGCCCGTTAAATGTTTAAGCAACTCACCTTGAATATGTCCAGGGTTGCCAATTCCACCACTGCCATAACTGTAGGTATTCGGTTTTACTTTGGCCATAGCAATGAGTTCTTGAACCGAATTGACTTTGACCGATGGATGTACAGCCAAAACACTGGGACCTTGGCCCACTTGAATGATGGGCACAAAATCTTTTTCGGGATCGTAGGGAACCTTGGCATAGATGACAGGATTCACATTGTGATTATTGGCAGTGATGAGCAAGGTATTGCCGTCGGGTGCTGAACGAGCAACAAATTCACTGGCCACGTTACCTCCAGCACCTGCTCTGTTTTCAACAACGTAAGTACGGCCAGTCATAACGCCCAACTTTTCGGCGATCACACGACCAATCAAGTCAGCAGATCCACCAGGCGATGTAATGACTTGAATTTTGACGGGGCGCGTGTCTTTGTAGTTATTGACTTGAGCAAATGAAATAGTAGTACTAAATGATGTGATCGCAAAAATAAAAGAAAGGATTTTCATAGGATTGAATGGTGTTGAATTTTGATGGATAAATGTAGAAGTTATTTTAACCCAACGAGAATTTTAGAGTATTCATTCAAATTAAATTTTGAGGCCATCGAAGTTCACTTACATTCTTCACAAGACCACGTACAACTGTTAAAGTCCGATAGTAAATGAAAAAAATAATGTATGCCATCTCAGGAGACAACATGAACTCACTTCCATTTCAAAAACATTTTTTAGCAACACTATGCCTTGGTCTTGCTTTGCTATCGGGTTGTAGCAGTTTGGGCGACTTTGCATCCGCGCATCCGCCAACCAATGATCCAGTTACCTTGCGAGTCAATGTTTTTCGCGGTGCGAGCAATATTCCTGTTTATATGGCGCAAGAGGTTGGCGCATTCAGTCGTTATGGTATCACCACATCGATGCAATTCACGCCCAACTCCGATCAACAACGCGAAGGTCTTGCTTTGGGTCGATTTGATATTGCAATTGCAGCTGTTGACAATGCAGTTGCAATGGTTGAAGTTGCCAAACACGACGTGATTATTGTTGCTGGTGGCGATGGTGGTATGAATGAATTGTTGGTACGACAAGAAATCAATTCTCCTGCTGATTTGCGTAATCGAACATTTGTTGTCGACGCACCCAATACAGCCTATGCATTGATTGGACGCAAGATTTTTAAAAACGCAGGCCTTGTTGATGGCAAGGACTATCGCCTGAGTCCTCTAGGTGGCTCAGAGACTCGCACCAAGGCCTTTGACACGCCTGAAGGTACAGCCACGATGCTCAATCCACCTTGGAGTTTTATTGCAAAAGACCGTGGCGCAAAAAGCTTAGGTCGTACGATTGATCTTTATGGTCAATACCAAGCCAGTGGTGTATTTGTGATGCGCAAATGGGCGACAGCCAATCCTGGTGTCATCGAACGTTTTGTTGGCGCGTACATTGAAGGATGTCGCATTGCTCAAAACCCCGCTAACAAAGAAAAAACAATTGCGGTATTGCAACGCGAACTCAAACTTGATCGCCGCATCGCAGAACTCACCTATGCAGATTTAATGACACCAGGACACGGTCTTAACAAAGATTGCGCTTTCAATGCACCAGGCTTTCGCAATTTGCTATCACTGCGTGCTGAGATCGAAGGTCAATGGGGCGGTGTTGCGCCTGCAACAGATAAATTCATTGACTTGAGCTTTTATCAACGCGCAATCAAGCACGTTCCAAACTAATATTTAACTTAAAAAATGCAAGATATCATCATCAAAAATGCCCATGTGTATGACGGATTAGGCAATCCACCCATCCATGCCGATGTGGCAGTGTCACATGGCGTCATCACAGAGATAGGTTCGATCAACGCGTCTGCCAATCAAGTGATTGATGCAAAAGGTTTGTCTTTGATGCCAGGCATTGTCGATTTGCACACACACTTTGACGCGCAAATCACGTGGGACTCAACCTTGTCTCCATCTCCTGCATTGGGCGTAACCACTGCGGTGTTGGGTAATTGTGGATTTGGTATTGCACCCTGCCCTGCACTATTGCGTGAAATCATGCTTAAAAATTTATCCGTGGTTGAAGGCATGGATCTCAATTCCTTGCTCACTGGCGTCAATTGGGAGTTCGAGTCGTTTGCACAGTACATGGATCAATTGCGACGCATCAAGCCCTACATCAACACCGCCGTGTTTGCGGGTCATTCTGTGATTCGTACAGCAGTGATGGGTGAAGAAGGTTCAAAAAACGCTGAGCCCACACCGAAACAACTCAGTGACATGTGTCAACAAGTGCGCGAAGCCATGCAAGCCGGGGCCATTGGATTTGCATCTTCTTTTTCACCCAATCACAGTGGCTTTGGTGGTTTGCCCATGCCATCAACTATTGCACCTGAAGAAGAATTACGCGCACTCACCAATGTGCTGGGCGAAATGGGTCGAGGCGTTTTTATGATGGCCACTGGCTCGCGCGCCACACCCGATGTCATGGAATCCATTGCTGAGCAAACAAAACGGCCTGCGTATATCTCAACCGTTCTCACCATGTTCAATGAGGCGAATCCTGAACTTTGCAAAACTTATTACGAGCGTGCTAATCAAGCATTAGCCCGCGGAAACGAGCTGTATATCCTCACCAGCTGTCAACCCTTGTCTTTTGACTTCACATTGCTCGAACCTTATGTGTTGCTGAGTCATTCTGCATTTGACGCGGTAAGTGCAGCACAGCTGCATCAACTCAACGCAATTTATGCAGATCCCGAATTTAGACGCGCATTTCGCGCTAATTTAGCGAAACCCAAATCGGGTATTTTATTTTTAGGAAATTGGCGACACATTGAAGTTGGACAAACAAGCTTGCCACAAAACCAATCGCTTGAAGGTCTCACCATTGAAGCATTGGCCAAAAGCAAAGGTCAAGACCCTGTTGATGCGTTTTTTGATTTGGCATTATCTGAAAATTTACAAACCCATTTTGTGGGTAAATTTTTTCAAAACAAAGATGAAGGTGTTGCACCTCTTTTAAAAGATTCTGCAAGCGTTGTTACTTTATCTGACGCAGGTGCGCATTTGGGTTATATGTGTGACGCTGGATTTGGTCTGCACTTTTTGGCCCACTGGGTACGTGAAACAGGCCACTTCAATTTAAGCGAAGGTATTCGCAGACTCACCAGCGATCCAGCCCAGCGATTTCGCATTCCCAATCGCGGCAAGTTGCAGGTAGGCGCGCCCGCCGATCTTTTATTGTTCGACCCTGAAAAAGTGGGCATGTCCAAGCCCCTGCCACGCGCCGACTTACCAGGAGGGGCTACTAGAATGATTCGACAGCCTAAAGGTGTACATGGCGTATGGGTGAATGGTGTGATGGTTCATGATGGAAAAAATTATGCGACACTGCAAGAAGGTCCAGGCACAGTGATCGATCGATTTGATGTTTGAAGGAATTATTTATGTTTTTCTATTCTTCTGATTCAACCAAACGTTTTTATTTTGTATTAACTTGGATCACTTTATTTTGTTTAGCCGCTTTGACGCACACAATGTCAATGGCGCAGTCATGGCCCAACAAACCCATTCGCATGGTGATTGCGTTTCCTCCAGGCGGCCCCACCGATCAAGTGTCACGCGTTCTTGCACAACAATTAACTCAACAACTGGGCCAACCCGTTGTGGTGGACAACAAGCCAGGTGCAGGTGGCAACATTGCTGCAGAACTTGCTGCCAAAGCGCCTGCTGACGGCTACACATTGTTTTACAACACATCGGCCATCGTGATTGGCCCTGCTCTTTATGGCAAAGTTAATTACGACCCAATCAATGATTACGCACCCGTTGCACTCACTGCCAGTGTGCCTTTGGTGTTGGTCGTCAACACACAACAGCCTGTTAAAAATGTCAAAGAATTCATTGATCTTGCACGATCAAAACCAGGACAACTCAATTACAGCTCTTCTGGCACAGGAACCATCACTCATTTAGCAAGTGCTATGCTATCGAGTCAATTCAATTTACAAACACAACACGTGCCCTACAAAGGCAGCGCGCCTGGATTGATTGATTTGGCATCAGGTCAAACACAATTCATGATCGACACCATGAACACCATTCTTCCTTATGTGCGCGACGGACGTTTGCGTGCATTGGGTGTGGCCAGCTTAAAGCGCTCGGCTTTGTTACCAGATACCCCTACATTGGCAGAAACCATTCCTGGATTTGAAGCCGCTGCATGGCAAGGGATTGTAGTTCCTGCAGCGACTCCCGCTGATATCGTTCAACGATTAAACGCAGAGGTCAACAAGGCTTTACAAAATTCAGAAGTTAAGGCCAAGTTAGCCGCGCAAGGTGCAGATATTTTGGGTGGGACGTCTGCGGAGTACGCCGCTTACATTCGAAGTGAAATGCCACGTTGGTCCAAAGCAGTCAAAGATTCTGGTGCCAAAGCAGAATAAAAAATTTTAGGATAATTACGACATTGAATTCTTCAATCGATCTTCTTTTTAAAAATGCATGCATTGTTGACGGCACACAATCTCCTCGATTCATTGGTGACATTGGTGTAACAGGCGATCGCATCACGCATCTGGAGCACGCACCACATTCACTCGATCGTGTTAATACCAATCGCACCATCGATTGCACGGGCCTAATTCTCTCTCCTGGTTTTATTGATGCACACACGCACGATGATCGATTGATGCTTTCCAACCCCGATATGTCGGCCAAAGTCAGTCAAGGCGTAACTACTGTGATTGCTGGTAACTGCGGTATTTCATTGGCACCCATGCCAAGGCTCATTCCTGATCCCGTGACCCCTCCACTCAATCTTTTAGATGAACAAGGTGATTGGTTTCGATTCACAACATTTAAATCGTACATTGATCAACTCAAATCAAATCCACCCGCAACCAATTGTGCTTTGCTAGTGGGTCACACCACCTTGCGCGTTGCAACGATGGATGATTTGGACCTTGCGGCTAATGAATCGCAAATATCTCAGATGCGCGAAATGGTACGTGAGGCCCTAGATGCGGGAGCTATCGGTGTATCAACAGGACTTTTTTATGAACCGGCAATTGCTTCGCCTACTGAGGAAGTGATTTCTGTGTGCCAACCCCTTCACGAGTTTGGTGGCGTGTACTGCACGCATATGCGAGACGAAGCCGATGGTTTACTCGACTCTTTAGAAGAAACATTTCGTGTGGGGCGTGAAGTAGGCGCGCCTGTGGTGATCTCTCATCTCAAAGCAGTGGGCAAACAAAATCACGGTCGCTCGGTTGAAGCCTTAGCATCGATTGAAAAAAATATGAAATTTCAATCTATCTGTATGGATTGCTACCCTTACACCGCAGGCTCCACAATTTTGGCGGGCAATCGACTGGCAACATCATCGCGCGTGATTGTGAGTTGGTCCAAAAAATTACCTCAATATGCAGGACAAGATTTGAGCGCGATTGCACAGCAACTCGGCGTAACTCAAGAAGAAGCCATTGATCAACTCAATCCTGCAGGCGGAATTTACTTTCGCATGGACGAGAACGACGTGCAACGCATTCTTCAAAACGAACATGTGATGATTGGCTCTGATGGATTGCCACACGATGACTCGCCTCATCCACGTCTGTGGGGCAGTTTTCCTCGCGTACTCGGTCACTATTGCAGAGAACTCAATTTATTTTCTTTAGAAACAGCCGTTTATAAGATGACGGGTTTGAGTGCTAAAAATTTTGGTCTTCCAAACAGAGGAACAGTTCAAATTGGCTCTTTTGCAGATTTGGTTTTGTTTGATGCGCAAACCATTGACGCCGCATCTAGTTATGAATCTCCCATCCAAGCTGCGCATGGTATTCACTCGGTTTTTGTCAATGGTCAGACCGTTTGGGAAGACGGAAAATCCTCAGGCGCACGCCCCGGACAGGTACTTCAAAGAAAAACATAAAATCAACCCACTGACCTCCAATCAGCAAGGAGACAAAAATGGCTCAATCGCCACAAACTGCCCCTATTCAAACTGTCAAAGACGCTTGGTGGGAACCCAAAATCGACCGCGCCACACTCAAGGGCTTAATGAAGCGATCCAACGGCCCAGGATTCTTTTTTCTTGCGATTTGGTTTTCTCTTTTATTCGTCATGGGTTTGGCCATTCATTTCACGCAAGGCAGTTGGCTTGTGGTTCCCTCTATTCTTTGTTATGGAATTGTTTTGGGCTTTGCGTATGCCCCATCACACGAATGCGCACACGGCACCGCATTTCGCACGCGTTGGCTCAACGAAGCTGTTTTTTGGTTGAGTTCTTTTATTTGGGTAGAGTCACCCACGCATCGACGCTTTGCACACTCACACCATCACACCTACACATGGCATTGGAAAGTAGATGCACAAATGGGTTACACCAATCCAGTGAAACTCATAACATGGTTTGGAGACATTATTGGTTTGGTTGAATTTTGGCCCCGCGCCAAATTAACAGTTCGTCATGCCAGCGGTCGTGTTTTGGACCGCGAACGCGTCTACCTTCCCGACAATCAAATCCCCATCATGGTTCGTGAAGCGCGCATTTTGCTTGCAGGATATTTATTACTCATTACATGGGCCATTGTGGGTCAAACTTGGGCTCCCTTTCTTTATTTTTTCATTCCACGTTTTACAGGTGCAATCGGTGTCTATTCATTCATCACCACGCAACACATGGCTATGCAACAAGATGTCTACGATCATCGACTCTCTACACGATCGATGACCAACTCATGGCTGTCGCGAGTTTTGTATTGGAATATGAATTACCACATCGAGCATCACTTGTTTCCCACGATTCCGTTTCATGCCCTTCCCGCACTCAACGAAGTCATCAAAGATCAATTGCCCGAACCCAGTCCCAGTTTGTTGGGTGCGCATATCGAAATCGTTCAAACCATTTTGGCGCAACGTCGCGACCCCAGTACTCACGCTTATCATCCACTACCCCCAGGCACAGGGGGCGCAGCTCCCATGAACGTAACATCCTAAGGACTGAAACGATGTGGATCAAACTGTGTACAACGCCCGAAGTGCCCGATGAAGACGTGCTTGAAGTGACGTACAACAATCATGTTTATTGCGCATATCGCATCAGTGGCAAACACTATGTCACCGACGGTATTTGTACGCATCAAGTAGCGCGCCTCTCAGAAGGTTACGTCATTGATGACGTGATTGAATGCCCCATGCACAATGGGCGCTTTCATATTCCCACTGGGCGTGTGGACGGACCACCCGCTTGCGATCCTTTGCGCGTATATGCTCTCAAGGTCGAAGGCCAAGTCCTGATGATTGAAGTGAACAATACATAAGTTAATAAAAAAAGGAGACGCTACTTGTCGATTCGTTACAAACTGATTCGTGCACTCAACATCGTTTTTTGCTTATTTGCTTCAATGCTTGCTTTTTCGCAAGCCTATCCGAACAAACCCGTTCGCATCATTGTGCCCTTCGGAACAGGCGGTCCCGATTCATTAGCCCGTATCTTAGGCGCACAACTCGGAACACAAATGAATCAAGCCTTTGTAATCGATAACAAACCCGGTGCCAATGGTATTTTGGGAGCAGAAGCAGTTGCAAAATCTGCCCCCGACGGTTATACGTTGATGATCACTTCCTCTGGTTTTGCAGCTTCTGTGGGTATGTATAAAAAACTCCCCTACGACACCGAAAAAGACATCGCCCCTGTGACCAATCTGTTAGAAAATCCAGGTGTGTTTGTGGTGGTCAATCCCAACTTGGGCATCAAAACTTTACAAGAGCTGATCGATTTAGCACGCAAACCCAATAGCAAACTATCGTTTGGTTCTCCAGGCATTGGCAACAATTTGCATTTGTCAGGAGAATTTTTTAATACCAAAGCAAGCACATCGATTTTGCATATTCCCTACAAAGGAGCAGGCCCAGCCGTGGCGTCTCTTTTATCAGGTGAAACACAAGTGATGTTTTCCACACCTCCTGCAGTGATGGCACAAATAAAGGCAGGCAAATTGATGGCACTGGCCTATAGCGATGTCAAACGCCATCCTCAAATGATGGACGTACCAACGGCCAACGAAGCGGGGTTGCCCTCGTTTACGCATCATGGTGGATGGTTTGGCATGTTTGCCCCTGCTAACACACCACCCGATATACTGAATCGATTGCACCAAGAAGTTAAAGTCGCATTTGCAAATCCACAATTTCGTGAGCGCCTGTCTGCTCTAGGCGCCGATCCTGTGGGCAACACACCTGCAGAATTTAGAACTTTTGTGAGTTCAGAAATCAAACGCTATTCAGAAATGATTCGATTGGCAAAAATTCAACCTGAATAATTTGTAAGTTTGTGAAAGCAATAAGGAGTTCATTATGATTTCAATTCGTCGATCGATTCAAATTTCTCTTTTTCTTATTTCAAGCTTGTTTGTTGTCAATAGTTTTACACAAACAACATACCCCAATAAACCCGTTAAATTAATTGTCCCCTTTCCACCTGGACAAGCCACTGACATTGTGGCCCGATTGGTGGCCGAAGGTCTCACCAAAATGTGGGGACAACAAGTGGTGGTTGATAACCGTGGCAATATGATTCCTGGCATGATGGCAGGACGCGACTCACCCGCCGATGGCTACACCATTACTTTTGGTACCAGTGGCACGATTGGCGTCAATCCCAGTCTTTACCCCAAACTCCCCTACGATCCACCCAAAGACTTCATCATGGTCAACGGAGTGTTCATCGTTCCATTGATGATTGTTGCGCATCCATCCGTACCTTATAACAATATCAAAGACTTGATTGATGCCGCCAAAAAAGAACCTGGAAAACTCAATATCGGATACGCAGGAACAGGTACATCACAACACTTAACGGGTGAGCTTTTTAAAACGCGCGCAGCCATTGATGTAGTCGGTATCAATTACAAAGGCAGTGGTCCAGCGATGACCGATTTATTGGGTGGACAAATCACATTACTCGTTGACAGTCTTGCGTCTGCATTGCCACATATCAAGTCTGGAAAAATTAAAGCATTGGCAATGACAAGCGCACAACGCGTTCCTCAATTGCCTGATTTACCGACAGTTGCTGAAGCAGGCTACCCTGCATTTGATGGCAGTGGCTGGGGTGGTTTTTTAGTTCCAAAAGGAACGCCCGCTGATATCGTTGACAAAATCAGTGCCGATGTGCGTCAACTGCTCAATGATCCAGCGATGCGTCAAAAAATTATTGATCGCGGCGCCGTACCTGATACACGCGGATCCAAAGAATGGACTGAGTTCATCAATGCTGAAATCGTTAAGTGGGGCGAAGTGATTCGCAGAGCCAACCTCAAAGGTGAGTGAGAAATTGCATGACGCTCAAAAATTTAACAACTCTTGCACTTGGATTTTTTTTGAGCATTCATGCACCCATCATGAATGCTCAAAGCCCTTATCCCAAGGTTAAGTTAAGCGATGTGCCCGAACCTTTGGTTTATTTGTATCGAAAAGAAGAACCCAACTTTACCGATCAAAGTCATTGTGCAGCCGCATGGGACAGCACCACCGACGGCGAAAAAATGGCGTTCAAGTGTTCAGTTTTTATTAAGATGTCAGCCGAGGGCGAGCGTCGAGCCATGAACTACTGCGAAGAAATTCGCAAAGAAAAAAAGATATCTGCTGCTTGTCGATTGATTGTCAATCGCTAAAAAATTTTTACGTTATTCGCTGTTGCTGAAGTATTTTTCTTGCTTTTTCGGCCACAGGATAATCTAACATTTCACCATCAAGTTGAACTGCTGCAAGCCCTGCTTTTTCCGCCTCAGTAAAAGCTTTTAATACGCGATGTGCCCAAGAAATATCGGTTTCACTTGGGCTAAAAACAGAATTAACCGTTTGAATTTGACTGGGATGAATACATGCCTTGGCGATGTAACCCAATGCACGCGCACGCTCAGTAGTTTTACGCAAACCGTCCAGATTTGTAATTTCTGTATAAGCCGTGTCTGCAGGTGCAATCAAATTTGCTGCACGTGAAGCGCAAGCAATTGCAAATCTGGCTTGTGAAGTAGCACCCGCATCATCATCGAGCGAAATTGCTAAATCAGCGGCCAAATCAACGGCACCAAACATCAAACGACGCAAGCGTGGATTGGAGGCTGCAATGTCATTGACATGAATAAGACCCTTGGCTGTTTCCACAATCGCCATAATTTCAATCGCACCATGCGAAAGAGATAGTTGCCTCTCCAGGCTGGACATCACCCAATCAACTGCACGCACTTGCTCGGCACTTTCAACTTTGGGCAAGATGATGCCGTTCACACCAATGCGAGTAATTGCCAATAAATCGTCGTATCCATACAGTGTGTCCATGGCGTTGACGCGAATCCAAGTGGGCTTGGACCGCTTCACATTTAATATGGCATCCAATGCTGTTCGTGCATTGCCCTTTTCAGACAACGCCACAGAATCCTCTAGATCCACGATCACTGCATCGGCATCCGAGGCATAAGCCTTGTCGATCTTGCGATCGCTGGTGGCGGGTACAAATAAAAATGATCGTGGGTGCATAAGATTCTTTGATAAAGGTTTAAACCATCACTTGGTGTTTTTAATGCTGGTAATTAAATCAGCAAATTTTTCACCATACTGCTTGTAAACAGGCTCAAGCTTTTTTTGGAAATCGGCTGTATCAATTTCTGTTGTGATTTGCATACCATTTTTGCGAATCTCATCCAAACCAGATTTTTCAACTTGGTCGATGTATTGGCGATTAGTGGTGCGACCGTTGATTGCAGCTTTGCGCACGATGTCTTGATCTGAAGGACTGAGTTTAGTAAAGAAAGCGCCTGACATGGTGAATGCAATCGGAGTAAACACGTGACGTGAAAGTGTCATGTATTTTTGTGTTTGCCACAACTTGGTCGACACAATAATGGAAATTGGATTTTCTTGTCCATCAATGGTTCCTTGTTGCAATGCGGTCATCACTTCGGTCCAAGCCATGGGCGTGGGTTGCGCACCCAAGGCACGAAAAGCGGCTAAATGAACAGGATTTTCCATCGTACGAATTTTTAAACCACGCAAATCATCAGCGCTTTTAATCGCCTTTTTGTTATCGGTGATATGTCTAAAACCAATTTCACCAAAGGTGAGTCCGACTAAATTTTTCTGATTGAATTTGTTCAATAAATCTTTGCCGATTTGTCCATCTAAGGTGTTGCGTGCGTGCGCAGAGTCTCTAAATAAAAATGGAATATCCATCACCATCATTTCAGGAACAAAGTTTCCAATAATTGCTGTTCCTGTGATGGACATTTGGAGTGTGCCCAATTGCAAACTCTCCACCATTTCTCGCTCGCCGCCCAATGAGCCACCAGGAAAATGCTGAACCTTGAAGCGACCCGGCGCCAAACGATTGAGCTCTTCTTCAAAGCCTTTGGCACCCGCACCGTGTGGGCCCACCAAAGGTGTGGGGTAACCAATGCCGATCAATATCGGATCGGCTGCTTGCACAGACCCAGCGATCAGTGCGCCCGTTGCGACCAAGGTCACTGACAATTGTTTCATCCATTTTTTCATTTGATGTCTCCTGTTTAAAAATTAAATAATTCCACTCGAATGCAGTTCTTCGATGGCCTTGTTATCAAGACCCAGACCACTGTAAATTTCTTGATTGTGCTCGCCCAGTTGAGGTGCTGGCATTCGCATCACCCCTGGTGTGCCCGACAAACGCGGAACAATGTTGTGCATGGGCAATTGACCCATATCTGGATCAGGCAAATTCAAAAGCACTTCGCGCTCATCGATGTATTGATTGGACGCCAAATCACTGGCATCAAATACGGGACCAATCGTCACACCCGCCTCATCACACATCTTGAGCATGTCTGCTTGCGTGTGTTTAACAATGAATTGCGCAACGATTGCGTCTATCTGATCGTTGTTATTGACGCGATCTGTATTGGTTTTAAATCGTGAGTCTTCAATCAATTCGGGCTGCCCCATTAATCGAAATAATTTTTCAGCCATCGATTGCATCGATGCAGACAAGGCAACAAATTTTCCGTCCTTACACGCATACACGTTGCGAGGCGCCGTATTAGATGCGCGACTGCCATTGCGAAGTGTCGGCACACCATTTTGTTGCAAATTGGCCGCCTCAGGGCCCAAGATGGAATGAATCGATTCAAACAAAGACAAGTCAACAATCTGCCCCTTGCCTTGATTGATTTCTACATTGCGCAATGCAATCATCGCAGCTGACGCACCATAGATGCCGCTGATCATGTCAGCCAAGGCCAATGGCGGCAATACGGGCGGTCGATCAATAAAACCATTCATGGCGGCAAAGCCACTCGCAGCTTCCACCAAGGTGCCAAAACCTGGCTTGTGCGCAAACGGGCCTGTTTGCCCCCAACCAGACACACGCACGATCACCAATTTTGGATTTGCCTTGAACAAAACATCGGGGCCTATACCCATGGCCTCTAATTTGCCAGGAATAAAATTTTCAATCAGAATTTGACTTCCCCGCACCAACTGCAGCAAAAGTTCTTTTCCTTTAGGTTGACGAAAATCTAGGGTGATACTTTTTTTATTTCGCGCATACACCTTCCAATAAGTGGGTACGCCTCCCACCTTCCATGCTCTGAGATCGTCACCGCGACCTGGCGCCTCTAACTTAATCACCTCAGCACCAAAATCTGCAAGCACATGCGACACCACATTGCCTGCCACCAAGCGTGACATATCGAGAACTCGAACACCATGTAGGGGACCTTGCTTATTAGGGGTGTAGTTGATCGATGTAGTTGTCATAGGGTAAGGGTATAGGATATAACAGCCATTATCAATTCTTTTAACTCAGCAATTACCCGAAATTCTGTAACCTTGGAGACCCCCAATGAGGGGTAGTTTGCACGAACATACGACCACTCCATGACACACCCCTACCAATCCATGAATGCATCCCCTCCCTTCGCTCTCAAAAAATTAGATAAATGGATTCTTTCGGTTAATCGAAGTTTGATGATCACGCTACTTGGCGTGATGTCGGCGATTATTTTTGTGAGCGTGTCGATCCGTTATTTGTCCGACTATTCAATTCCGTGGGCCGAAGAGGTGTCGCGATACTTGATGGTGTGGTTAATGTTTTTAGGTATTGGGCCTGTGATGAGATTGGGTGGTCACATCGCCATTGATACCTTTCCAAAAACATTATCAGGAACCAGTGCAATTATTTTGCGAGGCATCATTGCGCTCATCATCGGCGCATTTTTTATGACACTGTTATGGGTGGGATGGTTGTACATGCAAAAAACCATTCATCAAAGCACGGCTGTTTTAGAAATTTCATTTGCATGGGTTAGCTCTTCAGTACCCATTGGATTTGCATTATCACTGTGGCATGGGGTTGCAGTTGCTGTGCCCTACGTCAAAAATGGCGCTTACGAAACTTCTGATGATCTCAATATTGACGAAGTAGGTTCAATATGACCACAGCTGTTTTATTTTTAAGTCTTTTGTTTTTTATGTTCATTGGTGTGCCAGTGGCTTTTTCAATTGGCGTTGCAACTCTTTGCGCCATGCTGGTTCAGGATTTACCTGTCATTGCACTTGCGCAAAAAATTCTCACAGGTGTGGATAGTTTTCCATTAATGGCCTTGCCATTTTTTCTTTTCGCAGCAGAACTCATGACAGGTGGTTCTTTATCGGATGTACTCTTGCGACTCGCATCTGTATTGGTTGGACACCGCAGAGGTGGATTGGGGTACACCAATATCTTGGGTTTAACTTTTTTCTCAGGGCTGAGTGGTTCTGCATTGGCCGATGCGGCAGGACCAGGTGCCGTACTCATTCGCATGATGCGACAGTCAGGCTATCCACCGAGTTATGCAGCAGCGCTGACAGCGACCACTGCAGTGGTGGGTCCAATTATTCCGCCATCCATCATCATGATTATTTATGCACTACAAGATCCCAGAGTTTCTGTGCTCGGACTTTTTTGGGCGGGTATCTTGCCGGGCTTGTTGATATCGGGTAGCTTATTGATTTACAACGGATGGGCGAGTTGGAGAAGAAATTTTCGTGCCGATGGTGAACCTGCTACCTTAGCCATTATTCTGAGCAGCACTTTCAAAGCATTGCCCGCATTGGGATTGCCCGTATTGATCATTGGTGGCATTCATTCTGGCGCATTCACCCCCACCGAAGCATCGGTGATGGCAGTGGCTTATTCGTTATTGGTGGGTCGATTTGTTTACGGCACATTAACAATGGCCATGGTTCCAAAGTTGCTCGCACGATCAGCCTACACCACCGCTTCTATTTTGTTGATTATTTCTGTGTCATCGGGATTTGCTTGGGTGCTTAATGTGGTGCAAATTCCTCAAGCACTTGCAATGTGGGTGGGAACATTAGAGTTAGGACCGATTGGATTTTTATTTGTCGTTAATATTTTGTTGTTATTGTTTGGAATTTTTATTGAACCATTGCCTGGTGTACTCATCTTGGTACCCATACTCGCGCCCATGGCATTTGCGTTAGGTATTGATCCCACACACTTTGCAATCGTCGTGATCGTCAACCTCACCTTGGGAATGATCACACCACCCGTTGGAAGCTTGTTATTTGTAACAGGTATGGTGGCCAAAGTATCCATGAGTGAACTCAACAAAGAACTTTGGCCTATGCTTGCAATTCAGATGGTCGTATTGGCCATCATTACAATGGTGCCCGCAATCAGTTTAATCTTGCCGCAATGGGTGGGAAGAATTTAAAAAAATAAAGATAAACGTCTCCGCTTTGCGTTAATGACCTTTAAATACAGGCGTTCGCTTCTCTGCAAATGCTTTGCGACCTTCCTTGTAATCTTCACTGGCAAAACACGACTCAACCATTTGATTTGCCAAATTTAAATTGCGATCAGCTGGATTTTTTCGCAGTTCCAGCATAGCGCGCTTGGCGGCTCTGAGCGTGAGTGGCGCATTCTCACAAACTTGTTGCGAATACGCTTTAACAGTCACATCAAATTCTTCAACAGAAACCACTTGCTTCACCAACCCCATGTGATGCGCATCATCTGCACCAAAAATTCGCGCGCTAAAAAATAAATCAGAGGTATTAGCCACACCGAGCACTTCGATGAAACGTTGAACGCCTTCATAGCCATAACCCAAACCGAGTCGACCCGCTGGCATGCGAAAACGCGCATCGCTGGCACAAATCCTCACATCGCAATTGAGTGCAAGACCCAATCCACCACCCATACAAATACCACGCACCTTGGCCAATGTGGGTTTGGGGCAATCGAGCACACTGTTGTACGCTGCTTCTGTCACTCTGTTGTAGGCCTCGGCTGCGTCCCCACCATTTCGTTGTTGGTCAAACTGTGAAATATCAGCGCCTGATACAAAAGCTTTATCACCCGCACCTGCGAGCACAATTAAACGAATATCTGAATCATCCACAAACGATTGAATCGCCGATGGCAAGGCCTGCCACATATTGAAATTCATCGCATTAAATTTGGCTTGATTATTAAAAATCACATAACCCACATGATTTTCTTTTTTGAGTTCAAGCTTTCCGATGGGTGCAACTGAGTCTGTCATTTTCAAATCACTTTCTTTTGTTTCAATTCATTCATTTGTTCAAGGCTGTAGCCCAACTCGGCAAGAATATCTTGATTATGCTCACCCAACTCCGACTGCGTGGTCTCTACCTTGGCAGGCGTGCGCGACAACACCAAGGGTTGCTTCACCACTCGAATCTTGCCACGGCGCGGATGCTGCAAAGTCGCTGTCATATCCAAATGTTTCACCTGCGGGTCATCAAACACTTCCTTCATGTTGTAAATAGGACCGCACGGAACACCCGCATCATTGAGTGCATCAACCCATTCATTGGTAGTGCGCTTGGCAAATGCTTTGTTTAATTCATCATTTAAAAATGTGCGGTCTTTGAGTCGTTCTGGATTGGATTGATAACGCGGCTCATCACGCAAATCGAGTCGCCCAATCACTTCACACAAGGATCGATACTGGGTTGTACCCGAAGCGCCAATATTGAAATAACCATCGGATGATTGAAAAGTACCCATCGGTGTTGCAAAAGGATGATCGTTGCCCGCTTGCAGTGGAATTTCTCCATCGATCAAATAACGTGCCGCTTGAAAATCACACAAGGCAATCATCGATTGCAACAAACTCGATTGCACCCACTGACCGCGTCCTGATCGCTCCCGCTCGAGCAACGCAACCAAGACACCGACTGCGGCATAAACTCCAGCACCCGAATCAGCGACAGCAATACCTGCTCGTACAGGCCCTTGTCCAGCAATGCCCGTGACCGACATCAAGCCACCCATGCCTTGTGCGATCTGATCAAATCCTGGACGCGTTTGATAAGGTCCGTCCTGACCAAAACCCGAGATGCTGGCCAAAATAATTTTAGGATTGATTTCATAAAGTGTTTTGTAGTCAATACCCAGTCGGTCTTTCACATCGGGTCGATAGTTTTCAACAACCACATCGGACGAGCGAACCAGTTTGTAAAAAATATCGCGCCCCTCGTCGGTTTTTAAATTGAGCGTGAGTGAACGTTTGTTGCGGTGCAAATTGAGCATGTCATAGGTATCGCGACCACCCAATGAGCCTTCGTTGGGGTCAAGGCCTACGGGAGATTCAATACGGATGACGTCAGCACCAAAATCGGCCAATACACGCACGCAAGTAGGTCCCGAGCGAATGCGGGTGAGGTCGAGCACTTTGAATCGCCCAAGAGCAGATACGCTGGCTTGTTCGGCCATGTTGTTCCCTTATCTATTGTTAGCCCATTCTATGAGCCTATTGGACTGCGCGATGAAGACCTGGATACGGAATAATACGAAAGACCCATAGGTGAAGACCCATTGACAACGCACAACAATGGTTCTATCTTGTAGAGATTATCTTTCAAGGAAAACAGGAATGGACTCGACTCAGCAACCGATATTCGAAGATTTCAAACAAAAAAAACTGAAAGAAGGTTACAACGAAGTTCTTGAGCGTCTCTGGGCTGCCAACGAAGAAAACGAATTACATCGACATGAATTCACAGCCGATGCATTGGTGATTGATGGCGAGTTTTGGCTCACGGTTGAAGGCAAGACTCAACATTTAAAGTCAGGAGATACTTTTCATGTTCCCAAGGGTGCTGAGCACAAAGAAAAATATGGCCCAGAGGGTTGCGTGTTTTGGGTGGCGCGTCTTTAAGCAGGGTTGATAGGGCTACCGCTCAAAATCCAATCTTCTAATTGTTGATTTAAAAATTTTCCACTTGCTGAGTAAGGATCAAATTCAGGATGCTTTAACGCAACCATGGGGTCCATTTCAGACAAGTCAATATGAGCCATCAACCACTTTGGATATTTTCGAAGGGTCACTTCTTCAAAACTGATTAACTCGACGTTTTTGTGACGCCGATCATTGGCTATTTTTAAAAATAACTCATTCACGTTATTTCTTTCACCTTCTAAAACTTGAATAAAAAAACCGACACCTTGACAAAGTACGCCAGTGATTTGGTTGATACGGTTATTGGTGAGTGAGGTTTTCAGTATGGATCCGGTCACCGTACTGGTTTGTGGTCCAACACTTCGACTGATGTATAGTAGGCGTATTAACATTGTTTACTCTCTCAATTAAGTATGGTTGGTACTGAAATCATTGATCTTGTGAAACGCTTGGTTCAAATAATTTTCGTAATTGTCTTTTTCAACAAATCCCAAATGCGGCGTGCACAAGCAATTGGGCAATTTCAGCATCGGGTGATTGGAATCGAGCACGGGTTCTTTTTCATAAACGTCCACAGCTGCAAAACCGGGCCTGCCTTTTTTTAATGCCGCTTCAAGCGCACCATTTTCAATCAACTCCGCTCGGGCCGTATTTACCAAGATAGCATCTGGCTTCATCAACGACAGGTCTTGGGCCTTGACGATACCGTGAGTCTCAGGTGTTAATCGCAAAACCAAACAGAGCACATCGGACTGCGAAAAAAAATCTGACCTGGATGACGCAAATTGCCACCCCATTTCTTTGGCCTTGGTTTGAGAAGCCTCACGCCCCCAAATTAAAATATTTGTACCCAAGGTATGCGCGGTTTGCGCCACTTGAACACCAATTTTTCCAAGGCCATAAATGCCCAACGTGCGTCCGCGCAATTGACGACCCAAATGACGTTGCCATTGGCCCTTTCGCATGTGGTTCACCTCTGCCTCGAAGTGACGCAAACTGGCCAGGATCATCAACAAGGTGAACTCCGCAGTTGCGGTGGATGTGCCCTCTGTTTCTAATACTTGAACGCCGTGTGCCTCGCAGGCTTTGAGGTCTAAGTGTCTCCCCGCTTTACCCGTTTGAGCAATTAACTTGAGATCGGGGAGTTTAGATAGCAAGGCCTCGTTCACATTCGTACGTTCACGAATCAACACCAACGCTTGAACACCTTTTAAATGGCTTAAGAGTTCAGTAGGGTCGTCATAGTGATGATTGAGAACAATCACTTCATGATTTTTGAGGAGTGAAAAACAATCGAGTGTTTTGACGCAGTCTTGGTAGTCGTCAAGGATGGCAATTTTCATAGATCGTAAAAACGTTGAATAAAAAAAATTATTGCTTAGCGATATTGGCCTTGCGAATAATCTCATCCCATTTTTGAGAGTCAGATCGAATTTGATCGGCAAATTGTTCGGGCGTGTTATTGACCACATCGGCGCCCATTTTTTCTAACTCACTTTGAAGATCCGCTGATTGCAACACTTTAGAAATATCAGCGTGTAATTTTTGAATAATCGGTTTAGGTGTTTGTGCAGGCGCAACAATGCCAAACCAATTGGTAAATTCATACCCAGTCACACCCGACTCGGCGACGGTTGGCACTTGTGGCAACAAAGGTGAACGCTTCGCACCCAATACTGCAATGGCTTTTAAACGACCTGCTTTGATATGCGGCAACAACTGAACCAAACTATCCATGGTGAATTGAACTTGTCCACCCATCAAGTCGGTGATGCTAGGGCTGCTGCCCTTGTAGACCACATGCGTGAATTTAGTACCCGTCATGTGGGCCAATAGTTCAGTTGCCAAATGCGGTGCACCGCCAATACCTGATGATGAATAATTGAGTTCACCTGGTTTTTTCTTGGCCAATGCAATCAGTTCTTGCACGTTGTTAACAGGCAAACTCGGATGAACCACCCAAACAAAACTCACACCCACTACGTTGGTAATGGGAGCTAAATCTTTCACAGGATCAATACTCATGTTGTAGAGATGCTGATTCATAGCCATATTGCCCATGGTGGCCATCAGTAAGTTGTAACCATTGGCAGGCGCACGCGCCACTTGAACAGTTCCAATCGTGCCGCCTGCTCCGCCCTTGTTATCAACCAACACAGACTGTCCCCATAATGCGCTTAAAGGGACTGCCAATTTGCGAGCGACGATATCGGTACCACCGCCTGCAGGAAAAGCTACCAATAGATTGATTGGCTTATCGGGGAATGATTGCGCACTGACCATGAGGCAAGCGGATGACATCAACATAGCAACCCAATAGTTGAATTGTTGAACCCATGACTGCAAAAGGTGTCTCATTTTTATCCTTTATGAGTTACGTGGGTGACGTCACGCACCCTCTATAGGCATATACAAATGATCATGATATGTCAAAATAGCCTATTCACTCGATCCCATCCCCCTATGACAAACACCTATCGTCGACAGTGGCTTAAACAGGCAGGCATTCTTTTAGCGGGCTGGACTACATGGGTGCACGCTCAGACGCCAGACACCAGTAAAATCATTCGAATAGTGATTCCCTTTCCTCCTGGCGGCAGCAACGACATTGTGGGTCGCGCCCTGGCTCAGTTGCTTCAAACTCGAACACGCAGAAATTTTGTAGTGGAAAACAAACCTGGTGCGGGTGGCAGTTTGGGCGCAGATGCAGTGGCTCGATCAGAGCCTGATGGAACTCAGTTATTGTTGATTTCATCGACCTTCACCATGAACCCCGCCATCATGAAGTTGCATTACGATCCCTTGAATGCCTTTCAACCTGTGGCAATGCTCGGCATGGGACCCAGTGTGATTGCTGTCAATAGCAACGCACCATGGAACACAATTCAAGAATTGGTTGAAGCGTCTAAAAAATCCAAAGATATTGTTTTTGGTTCTGCAGGGGTCGCGAGCTTCCAACATTTTGCGATCGAGTTGTTGATGCAAAAAAGTGGCGCACGTTTTAATATTGCGCACTACAAAGGTGGTGGTCCTGCATTGATTGACTTGGCAGCTGGACACATTCAACTGTCGCTGGGCAGCTTGATTCAAATGCAAAATTTTCTTAAGTCTGGAAAAATTAAATTGCTCGCGGTTGCGGGTCCCAAACGCGTTGATCTCATCCCGCAAATTCCAACATTGCGCGAATCAGGCTACGACCTAGAGGCCAACAATTGGTGGGCTCTGCTCGCACCCACTGGAACTCCACAAGCGTGGATCGAACAATTGCATCAAGATGTGAATGCGGTTTTATCAAGTCCAGAAATGAAACAACGACTCAGTAACGAAGGCGCAGAAACAACGCCAATGAGCAGACAAAGCTTTTCTAAAATCATGTCTGACGATATGGCCCGATGGATGCAAGTAGCTCGTACCACAGGCATTCGTGCAGAATAAATTAAAAAAGGTATTCCAATGAAATTGCAATTGATCCAACAAGATTTTGCGGCGCGCGTTACCGACATTGATTTTCAAACCATGCTCAACGAAGAAGGTCAACGACAAATCAACGATTGGTTGGCCCGTTATGCCGTATTGGTTTTTCCCAATCAAACGCTCACACCACCACAATTCATGCAAGCCGTGTCTTACTTTGGTGAACTCATGCCGCAGCAACTCAAACAGTTCACGCTCAAAGAATATCCCATGGTGGGTTACAACAGCACCGATGATTTGCCACGCAAAAACGGCAAGTTGCAAGTGCGCGGTGAAAACTACCACACCGATCATTCCAATGCCATCGCTCCTCCCAAGGCCACATCACTGTTGGCGATGAACCTTCCATCTCATGGGGGCGACACACAATTTGTGGATGTGAGACGTGCATATGACGATTTATCTGCAGACATCAAGAAAAAAATCAATACGCTTCGAGCCTTGCATGTGCATCAAAGCAATCGCAGTCCAAGAGCATTTGCTGCATTAACGCCCGAACAATTGGCGCTAATCCCTCAAACCCATCAACCGCTTATCATTCGACATCCTGATAGTGCGCGTAGTGCTTTGTATCTCAATACAGGTCGCATACAAAATATTGAAGGATTAAAAGATGACGTAGCTTTCGCCTTAATCGATCAACTGTATGCCCATGCAACCGATGCCAAGTACGAATACCGTCACCAATGGCAAGTGGGCGACTTAGTGATATGGGATAACCGATCGGTAATGCACCAAGCCAACGCAGACTACAACCCTGAAGAAAAAAGATTTTTATACCGATTGATGGTTCAAGGTGTGCCGCTTCAACCTGCGTTTCAGTAAACAGAACACCACAGGTGCAAACTCACATGTCTTATAACACCGATTTTCCCTCTCTTCAAAACAAGGTCAGCCTCGAAGAATGGCAAGCACGCCTTGATTTAGCGGCCACCTATCGATTAGTTGATGTATACGGTATGGCCGATTTAATCTACAACCACATCACCTTGCGAATCCCTGGTACTGAGCATTTATTGATTAATCTTTATGGTTTGTTGTACAAAGAAATCACAGCGTCAAGTCTTGTCAAAATTGATCTTGAAGGTAACATACTCTATAAACCCGATACCGACTACGGCATCAATCGCTCAGGCTTTGTCATTCACGGTTGCATCCATCAAGCCCGATCCGATGTCAATTGCATATTGCACACGCACAGTCGCGCAGGCATGGCGGTCTCCACCATGCAATGCGGACTGTTACCACTCACACAAACCAGCATTCGGTTTGAAGGACATATCGGTTATCACGAGTTTGAAGGCCCTGCTATCGACATGGAAGAAAGAATACGACTCGTCAAAGACTTGGGCGAGCACAATGCCATGGTCCTCAACAACCACGGACTTTTAACCTGCGGCCCCACAGTTGGAGAAGCATTCAATCTCATGTACAACTTAGAGCTATCTTGTCGTGCTCAAGTCGACGCCATGGCCACACAAACACAATTGCGCGTTCCATCTAAAGAAGTTTTAGAAAAAACCGCACACTTGTATCAACCAGGCGCGCGTAGACCTTATGGAGTGTTGGAATGGCATGCGATGCTGCGTCGACTGAAAGCTGAAGACAAAAATTCTGATTATCCGTCTTACACCCTCTAACCATTCATCGAATGAAATCAAAAATTGGACTTGTGTGTTTTTGTTTCATGTGCCATATATCCTCTGTATGGGCATCAGATATTCAATGCACAGTTCAATCGTATGAGCAAGAGTTTCAAATCGATATCAGTCCAACAGAAGACGTCTTTCAATACAACACGATCAATATCGTCAATGGCTATCGATTTTCTGCGCAATGGCTCAAAACCAATGACAAAATTAAAACCTATGTATACTATTTTTTAAAAACCAAGCACGTCTTAATCAGCCAGCAAGAATTCAATCTCAATCAAACATCGTGCGGCCTGCCCTTTGGCAAAAGCACGGTGTACGCAGGCAACCACGAGAGAGAACTTAACTTTGTGTGCACCAAGAGTTGCTGAAACAAAATGAAAAAAATATTATTTATATTTTTATGGATCTCTCACATTTGTTTTGCGCAAAGCCCCACTGACATTCAAATTCTATTTGTAGGTGACATGATGCTCGACGAGTTGCCGGGCAGCTATATTAAGAATAAAAAAAATCCGATCAGTGATTTTGAAACAATTTTTAAAAGCTCCGATATCACCATCGGTAATTTAGAAAGCGTTGTCGGCACTGGCGGCGTCAAAACCAACAAACCTTATACATTTTTGGCACATCCGCGCGTCATTCCTTTTTTGAAAAAAAACTTCTCTGCGGTTTCTATTGCCAACAATCACACGGGAGACTATGGCGATCATACTTTTTTAAGCATGATGGGATTATTTGAAAAAGCCCAACTGAAATATTTTGGTGGTGGTAAAGATTTGCGCAGTGCGCACGAACCCTTTATTGTTGACGTCAAAGGAAAACGCATCGCGATTTTGGGTTTTGATATTTTTTTACCCCGCAGTTTTGAAGCCCTGCCCGACAGAGCAGGCGTTGCTTGGGGGGAAGATGACTACATCACTGCCGACATTCAACGGGCAAGAAATTTTTATAAAGCCGACTTTGTGGTTACTTTTCCGCATTGGGGTTGGGAGAATGAAAAAAATTCATCGCCAGAACAACAACGACTCGCTCGCCTCATGATCGATAGCGGTGCAGATTTGGTCGTTGGCGGTCATCCGCACGTCACACAAAACATAGAGATTTATAAAAACAAAGCCATCTTTTACAGCCTTGGAAATTTTATTTTTAATGGATTTAAAGACAAGGAAGCAACCACAGGTTGGGCACTTGAATTTCATATCAAAAAAGATTCAAGCGTCGATTGGAAAATACACGAAGCCATTTTGAATCGATACGGCATTCCAAAAAACAATGGTGTTGTCAAGACAGGTTCTCTTGCATCAAACCCTTAACGAGTTACTAAAATTCAATTCACATCCAAGTTAATTGCTTCAAATCCTTGCAACTCAAAACGCAAACGTGAACCTTGAGTTGGAAACTTAGACTTGACCAATGAGCCCAATATACCGACATCACCCGCTTTGAGCCAACCACCTCTTTGATTGGCCTCATTGGCCAACCAAGCCACTGCGTTTAAAGGGTGTCCCATTAAATCGGCGCCAAAACCAAATCCCACCGACTCACCGTTGATAAAAGCCTGGCCCTTGATTGATGCAAGTGTATCGGCAGACAACGTCGATTGCCATTGACCAATCACCGCGCCCTCGTTCCATGCATTGTCTGCGAGCAATTGCAAGCCTTGTCCACCCAACTTGGTGTAATCAGCTTGTCGATCGTCGGCCAATTCAAATGCAGGCGCCCACGCACCAATCGACGATGCAACCGACTGCGCTGTATGGGATTGGTTCGATAGTTTGAGGTCTTTGCTGATTCGCACCGCAATTTCAAATTCAATCAACAAACGCCCGTAGCCCTTGGCAACAACACTTGCTGGCGAATGAATCACTTGTTTGGCGTGAAGTCTTCCAGCAATCGGTGCGTGCAAACCCACCATTTGTTGCATCACGGGTGTTGCCAATGCAATTTTCCAACCCACTGTTGGGCCGCAGTGTTGCGACTTGATTCTGACCAATTCATTTTGCACGGCCGTGGCCTGCGCAACGTCGACGGGCGACATTTCAGTAGGCGCCGTTTGAAAAACAGTTTGATTGGCGTGTTGCAAAACCAGCCATTGCGCCATGGCCTTAGGATTAAAAATAGGAGCGTTTGTCATGATTGAAGTAATATTGAAGAAAAGAAGTTTCAATGTCACACATGGAGTCCTATTAAATCATGAAAGCCAACCAACACATCAACGCGGGTGTTTTAAATATCAGCTACTGCGATTCGGGGCCCAAACACGGTGAGCCTATTTTTTTAATGCATGGATTTCCCTACGACATACAAACCTACGCGCAAGTTGCGCCTCTGTTGGAAGCCGCAGGATGTCGCGTGATTGTTCCGTATCTGCGAGGCTTTGGATCAACGCAATTTTTAAATGCATCGACACCTCGCTCGGGCGAGCAAGCCGCCTTAGGCGCTGATTTATTGGCATTGATGGATGCATTGAATATTCCCAAAGCTGTTCTTGCAGGCTATGACTGGGGCGGTCGCGCCGCTTGTGTGGTGGCAGCCTTGTGGCCCGAGCGTTGCAAAGCTTTGGTTTCGTTCAATAGTTACAACATTCAAAATATCGCCAAGAGTCATCAACCTGATATGCCGAAAAACGAGCACCAGTTGTGGTATCAATATTATTTTCACAGCGAGCGTGGTCGCTTAGGGTTAGAAAAAAATCGCCTCGAATTGATTCGATTGCTATGGCAATTATGGTCCCCCACTTGGAAGTTTGATGATGCGACGTTTAATCAAAGTACACCTTCGTTTGATCATCCCGATTTTGTTGATGTGGTGATCCATTCGTATCGACACCGTTTTGGATTGGCTGCAGGAGACCCAGCCTATGCCGAGATCGAAAAAAAATTAGCCGTGCAACCACCGATTAGCGTGCCTACCATCACGTTTGACGGTGCGGATGATGGTGTGCGACCACCCTCTCCTGAGAGTGCCAGCAGGGATCGATTCAGTGGCAAGCGATCACACCGCATCGTGCCAGGTGTAGGACACAACATACCGCAAGAAGTTCCTCAAATTTTTGCAGATGCGATTTTAGAATTATTAAAAACAACACAATGATTTAAACCGTTGCTATCGGCGTTGCAGGAGAACCCACCGCTCCTGGCAAACGCAAAGGCGGTGCCGTTAACAAAAATCGATTGCGTTGATGACTGCGCAGCCATTGCGCCAACGGTGTGAGATGCCATATCTCACCCAAATGAACACCCAACTTAAAAAGACAATGCTCGTGCAAAGGCAATCCAGAACAAGGGCCATCAATAGCCTGCGCAGGATGCGCCTCTACTGCATAGTTGTCTGCAATCAACGCAATCAATCCCGAATCGGTGATCCATTGCAGGAGTCGTTGATCGCGACCATCGACCACCGCACAACTCTTGTCCAAAATTTTTCCATCGGGTTTGCCATTCATCTCAATCAACATCTGTGAAAAACCGGTGTGCAAACAAACCATATCGCCCTCTTCAACTTGAACCTTGTCTTGATCCATGATGCGCATCAATTGGTCGTAGCCAACATTAACTCGCTCGCGACCCACATTCGCGTGCAAATCAATCATCACCGCACGACCTTGCACGCATCGCTCAGACATGTTTTCAATACCCAAGGCTTTGGCTTGCGATGTGGACTTGCGTGGAATTTTTAAAAAATCAAAAATACCTGCACCCTTGCCATCGCTCGGCCCCACCACATCCACACCTGCTTTAAAGCCGTTGTAATAAACGGCTTGAGGCACGCCCGTTGCATCCACATCAAACATCGAACCCACATGCGCAAAACTATCCCATTGCGTGCTGTATTGCAAATGCATGACGATCAAATCATCGGAGATGACATCGGTACACATCGGATCGTCACTGATCAATTGGTAATTGAGATTGGGTTTTCCATTGCGAAGCGTGGGTCGCAATACAGGTGGAAACCTTCTTGGATTTAATACATTGCCGCCAGGTAAATCCAAAGGCAAACTCAAATTAAAACAAATGCCCTCTTTGACTTCAGCCATACCGAGCTTGACTTTTTGTGGCGTTAATAAATTCATGCGCCCACATTGGTCGTTAGCGCCAAAGTCGCCCCAAGTCGATCCGGGGGGACGCTGTTTCCATCTTGGATGGGTGGTCATTGGATATGTCTCCTTTTTTGATATCATCTTCATGCTGATACACGCATTGTTATTGAAAATAATCAACTAAATACTTAAAAAAAGCACGCACTGTTATTTTTTAGGGTAAATACCGGTAGATTAAAAATAAATTAATAAGTCCTGCTATTTTATGATTTATTGTTCTTAAAATATTTTCAAACGTATTTGAAGTCACAATTCGTTCGAATCATTGCATGTTTCAATTCCAACAGCTTGGAAGAACGATTGCTGTCCTCCATTAAGCTGGAGTCTTTGGCGAAAATAATTCCTTTAAAGTGGACCGATAAGCGAAAGAGATTTTACTTACTTCATCAAACGTTCATGCTTTGCCAAAAAATCTCGGTACAGCCAATACAAAACCTTCCCAATACGTCACCACCATCAATGTAAAGAAAAGTGGTATGTAAAAAGGAATCACGGCGCGCACCATCTGCCCTAGCGAAATTTTGGCAATATCCATCATGATAAAAAGAATCACGCCAAATGGCGGTGTGAGCGTTCCAATCAATAAATTAACCACCAAAATAATTCCGAAATGCACAGGGTCAACGCCTAAGGCCATAATCAATGGAAACAAAGTAGGTGTTGCAATTAACAAAATCGCAGTGGTCTCCATGAAGCAACCAATCAATAACAAACCGATATTGATGACCGCCAAAATCACCCATTTGCTATCTGAAAATTCCATCATAAAAGCGGCCAACTTCATGGGCGCTTGTGACGTGGCAACCACCCAACCAAAAGGCACTGCACATGCAATGATAAAAGCCATGATGCCGCAAGTCATTAAAGTTTCGCGTGCAGCGTCAAGCAATCCTTTGAAATCGAGTTCTTTATAAACCCATCCCAAGATACCCGCATAAATTGCAGTTACCGCGCCCAATTCTGTTGGTGTCGCCACACCCATGAGCAAACCAATGGTTAAAAGAACAGGTGCCATCAATGCAGGCAATGCGCGTACAAAGGTCACCACCAATCGTTGGGCACTAAAAGGTACGGGCGCTGGTGCAGGTGTTCGTCCTGTTGAGACTAACCAATAAATCATCACCATCAATGTGAGGCCCATCAAAATACCAGGCAAAAATCCTGCTAAAAATAAATCGGCCACCGACGTTTGCACCATCACCGCATACACCACCATGATCACCGAAGGTGGAATGATGGGTCCAATAATGGCTGATGACGCGCTGACCGCTGCAGAAAACGCAACATCAAAGCCTTCTTTTTTCATGGCATTGACTTCAACAACGCCCAAGCCCGCTGCATCGGCTTGCGCAACGCCAGACATTCCTGCAAAAATCATACTGGCCACCACATTCACGTGCGCCAATCCACCGCGAATATGCCCCACCATCGCAGCAGCAAATTCAAAAATGCGATCGGCAATTCCACCGCGATTAAGCAAATGGCCCGATAAAACAAACAAAGGAATTGCAAGCAATACAAAACTATCCAAACCCGAACCAATTCGTTGCACCACAATTGATAAGGGAATAGGTTGTGTAAAACCAATTACAACAAACGACGCAATGCCCATGGCAAACGCAATTGGAATTTGCAAAATAACCAGCACGGCAAAAATGCCAAATAAAAGTAGCATGGTCATATGAGGTTATCCTGATTGTTGTGATTGACCAAAGGCGATACACCTCTCCACGCATTTATCAACGAGTTGATTAGACCCGCTAGGCTGGTGATCAACATAGATACACACGCCAAGGTGAGTGGTAAAGAATAAAACCACATGCGTGGAATATCCACAGGCAACGAGACACTATTGGATCTCACTTCCACTTGCATCACACGATAACCATTGGGAATCATGATCAACAAAAAGATCAATACAGAAATCCAAATCAATACTTTGAGCCATCGCTTTTGGGCCTCTGACAAAAGCAACTCCAAAGCAGTAATAGCGATGTGTCGCTCTTGCTTGAGTGCAATCGAAGCCCCTACAAAAACCGCCCATATAAAACAGTAAGTGGAGAGCTCTTCGACCCAAGCCATCGGTTGATCAAAGAAATAGCGACTGACGACTTGCACGCCGACCATCCCCACAATCGCCAGTATCAAAAAAATGCCAAGACCTTGCTCAACCCGTTGGATCCAACGGATCAAGTTTGTTAAAATTTGCATGATCAACCGATCAAAGTTTTTGTATTTGTTCCCATAAGCCGTTAGACCACACACCATCTTTTTCCATTTTGATGACGGCGTCCTTGGCTTTTTGTTGAATCGGTCCTTTGTCGACAGTTGACACAGTGGCACCTTCGGCAACCATTTTCTTCAAGGTTTCATCGGTGTCTTGCTGCCCCGATTTGCGAGTAGCAACAACGGTTTCTTTGGCGCAATCTGTTAACAATTTTTGTTGATCGGCTGGCAACGCTGAATAGGATTTTTCGTTAATAGTGATATGTGCCGAAGACATCAAATGATCGGTACGCGTCACATATTTAACAGCCTCATGAAATTTGGCTGAATAGGCCGACGAGATTGGGCCCTCTGCTGCTTCAACAACGCCAGTTTTTAAACCCAAATAAATTTCACCCCAAGCGAGCCGACTGGGTTTGGTACCTAATGTTTCCCATAAGGTCAGATACGTTTTGATTTCAGGAACACGCATCTTCACGCCGTTTAAATCTGCAAGTCCGTTCACTGGTTTTTTAGAAAACAAAATTCTGGGCTGGGTTGGCGCAGCAGCTAAAATTCTCAATCCCTGTTCTTTACGCAGTTTTTCTGCCATGGCCGAATACATTGGACCATCAATAAATTTTTGCATGTGATCGGCGTCACGGAACGTAAATCCCCAAGCCAAAATTGAAAAGTCTTTGACCCAGTTGGCATACCAATCCAACACATCACCATAAATTTGAACCGAGCCTTGCATCATTTGCTCAATCACTTGCATGTCAGAGCCTAATTGCTCGCCCTGAATAAAATTTATTTTGATTCGGTTGGCACCGCGATCATTCACACATTTGGTAAAAGCTAAGTTTTGCTTGTCCAAGATAGAACCAATGGCGTCGGATCCGCCAAAAGTGAGTGTGGTTTGAGCTTGTGTGGCCAATGCCATTGCAGAAAGAGCAACGGCTGCACCAATACGAGAAAAGGCTTTTGTTAGTTTTGATTTCATTTGAATGTCTCCTTGTTTATGTTAGCGCTAACACCACTATATTCAAAAAATAAGGCAAGTCAATACCCAACACCCTTATGCGCTCTCACGCGCGACAATGGAAAACCCGAGGTTTTGGATCAATTGAGACACCGATTTACCCGTTAATCGGTCTAGAAGCATTTCGGCGGCGGCCTCACCGATTTTTCGCGACTGAACTTGGACAGAAGTGAGCGCAGGCAATATTTCTTTGGAAATATCCAAGTCTGCAAATCCAGCAATCGCAATATCTTGCGGAACTCGAATTCCTTTGCGTTGACATTCCATCATCGCACCCACTGCAAGTGCGTCGTTGCTAAAAAAAATAGCTTCTAGTTGCGGATCTTTTTTGATTAACTGCGCGAGTGCTTCTCTCCCCGCAATAAATGAAGAGCCCGCAGGTTTAAGTAACACATGGCTGAGTCGTGTTCCTGATATCGCTTTGACTGCCGTTTTAAATCCAGCCAACCTTGCATTGGCACGACTTTCGTCGCCACCTGCAAATCCCACGCGGCGATAACCCTTGGATATAAAGTAGCGCCCCATGGCAGCACCCGCCTCGAGGTTAGAAAAACCTGCCACCATATCAATAGGTTGATCTGTTAAGTCCCAGGTTTCAACAACGGGGATACCCGACTCTTTAAGACGAGCGCGCGTTTGTGGTGTGTGATGAATACCTGTCAACACCATGGCGTCCACTCGTCGCCCCAAAAAAGTAGACACGATGCGATCTTCTGCATCTTCTACATACCCAGTTTGACCCAACAACAATTCGTAACCGTTAGCGGTTAATGTGTTGGAGAGGCCTCGAATGGTTTCTGCAAAAATTGAATTGTCAATCGTTGGAACAATAGCGCCAATGATTTTGCTTTTCCTAGAAGCAAGACTACCCGCCATCAAATTAGGTACATACCCTAGTTTTTGAATCGCCTTCTCTACCGCTTTGCGTGTTTTTTCTGAAACCTTATCGGGCGAATTGATGACACGCGACACGGTAATCATCGATACGCGTGCGAGTTTGGCCACATCTTCCATGCGATGCGGACTTGTAGAAGTTTGAAGTATCTTTTTTTTCACTGATTCGATTTTAGATGGATAAAGTACAAACGTGTGATTTGACAGTTCAAAATGATAGCGCTAACATTATTAACATGAAACACACCACTGCTCTTTCACAACGTGCCTTGGCATCTTTGGGTGTTGCGGCTCTCGTCCTTTTAAACAGCGTGTGCACATTTGCACAAACTTGGCCCACCAAACCCATTCGAATCATTGTTCCTATGCCACCTGCCGGCACCACGGATAACATGGGTCGATTGGTCGCGCAAAAAATGTCTGAACTCACGGGGCAACCCGTTGTTGTTGAAAACAAAGCAGGCGCCAACGGCAACATCGGATCTGATTTTGTTTCCAAATCCGCGCCTGATGGCCACACACTTTTAGTTTCTGGCGTGGGCAGTCAAGGCATTAATGCAACGCTCTACAGTTCAATGCCCTATGACATCGTTGAGGGTTTGACACACATTGGAATAATTGCAAAAGGACCCAATGCATTGGTTGTGAATCCTGCATTCCCTGCCAATAATTTAAAAGAGTTAGTGGCCTTAATCAAAGCCAATCCCGGTAAATACAACTACGCATCAACAGGCAACGGAGCATCCAATCATTTATCCATGGAGATGCTTAAATCTGCTGCAGATCTCAATATCGTTCATATTCCTTATCGCGGTGGTGGCCCTGCCATGCTCGATTTAATGGCGGGACAAGTGCCCATGATGTTTGTAAATTTTGATTCGGCCGTACCGCACGTGAAGTCTGGAAAGATGAAAGCGATTGCGGTGACGAGTCTCACACGTCGCGCCGCTTTGCCCGATGTACCCACAGTAGCTGAATCGGGATTTCCAGGATTTGAAGCTGAGTCGTGGACAGCCATCAGTGGCCCACCCAATATGCCAGCCGATTTAGTGCTGCGTATCAATCAAATACTCAATCGCATTTCACAAATGCCCGATGTACGCGAAAAATATGCCGTTCTCGGTTTAGATACATCGCCCCTAGCACCCGACGCCATGAAATTATTCATCAAGCAAGAGGTTGATAAATGGGGTAAAGCCGTTCGCGCATCAGGCGCCAAAGTCGATTAACAATCAAGGAGTGAAGTGAATGAACCGTATTTTGACGCCACAACAAGTTGAGCAATACCATGAAGAAGGTTTTATTATTGTTCAAGATGTCGTAGATCCTGCTACCTTGTTGCGCATGAAAGAAGTATTGGCAGAGTTGGTCCAAAAATCTCGCCAAGTATCGAACCACAACGATGTGTATGACCTGGAACCTGGACACCAAGCCAACGATCCGCGCGTGCGTCGAATTAAAAAACCGCATGTGGTCGATCCTGTGTTCAAAGACTTCATGTACACGCACAAATTTTCTTCAATCTTGCAAGATCTGTTGGGTGAAGATGTGCGCTTACATGGCACCAAACTCAACCTCAAGGCGCCGCATTTTGGCTCGCCCGTTGAATGGCATCAAGATTGGGCTTTTTATCCGCACAGCAATGACGATATCTTGGCCGCTGGTGTATTACTTGACGACACCACAGAAGAAAATGGCGCGATGTATGTGATTCCAAAATCACACAAAGGCCCCACATACGATCATCACGGCCCAGACGGATATTTTTGTGGCGCGATGGATCCTGAAGCGTGCGGCGTTGACTTTACTAAAGCGGTTGCATGCGAAGGCCCTGCGGGCTCTGCTTCCTTTCATCATGTGCGCACGATTCATGGATCGGCACAAAACATTTCGACAAAATCACGCGGTCTATTACTGTATGAAATGTCAGCGGCCGATGCGTATCCCTTGTTGGCTGTTGAAAAAAATGATTGGCAAGAATTTTCTAAGCGCATCATTTGCGGTAAAGAAACAATCACGCCACGCACAGTAGTCACACCGATTCGCATGCCCCTGCCCCCTGCAAAAAACCAAGGCTCGATTTATGAAAATCAAACAGTTGGCAAACGCTATTTTGGATTCGTCGAACAGGGCGGCAAAAAAACAGCCGTCGCATAATTCTCTTTAATCAAAAAAAACAACTGGAGATATCTAATGGATGTTCGAGCCGCTGTTGCTTACGAAGCAGGCAAACCCTTGGTCATTGAAACCGTTCAACTGCAAGGCCCGCGCTTTGGCGAGGTGTTGATTGAAATCAAAGCCACAGGCATTTGTCACACCGATGAATTCACGCGCTCAGGTGCCGATCCAGAAGGAATTTTTCCTGCGATATTGGGCCATGAAGGCGCAGGTATTGTGGTGGATGTAGGCCCTGGTGTGATGAACCTCAAAAAAGGTGATCACGTGATTCCTTTGTACACGCCCGAATGTCGTCAATGCAAATCGTGTTTGTCGCAAAAAACCAATTTGTGTACAGCGATTAGAGGAACCCAAGGCAAAGGATTAATGCCCGATGGCACGAGTCGTTTTTCGATTGGTGGAAAACCTATTCATCACTACATGGGTTGTTCAACATTTGCCAATTACAGCGTGTTGCCAGAAATTGCATTGGCAAAAATTCGCGAGGACGCACCCTTTGACAAAGTTTGTTACATCGGCTGCGGTGTCACCACAGGTATTGGTGCGGTGATCAATACAGCCAAGGTAGAACCAGGCGCCAATGTGGTTGTGTTTGGTTTGGGTGGCATTGGTTTGAATGTGGTGCAAGGCGCTCGTATGGCGGGTGCAAACATGATTGTGGGGGTTGACCTCAACCCGGCACGCATTCCTTTGGCACAAAAATTTGGCATGACGCACTTTGTCAATCCCAAAGAAGTGGCCGGCGATTTGGTTGCGCATTTGGTGGAGTTAACAGCAGGTGGTGCCGACTACAGTTTTGAATGCATTGGCAACGTTGATGTGATGCGACAAGCTTTGGAATGTTGTCACCGCGGTTGGGGTGTATCGGTCATCATCGGCGTCGCAGGCTCAGGACAAGAAATCAAAACTCGTCCCTTTCAATTGGTCACGGGTAGAACATGGAAGGGTACGGCCTTTGGTGGCGCCCGCGGTCGCACCGACGTTCCAAAAATTGTGGATTGGTACATGGATGGAAAAATCAATATTGATGATTTGATCACGCACACCATGCCGCTTGAAAAAATCAATCATGGTTTTGATTTGATGCACGCAGGCGAATCGATTCGCAGCGTCGTCGTTTATTAATCAAGGAATAAAAAAATGGCTCAACAACTTTTGGTATATCAATCGATGTGGGCCATGGAGAGACGAAGCCCAGACGGGCAGGAATGGAGTTTGCAAGAAAAACTCCAAATGATTCACAAAGCTGGCTTTGATGGTGCGGGTGTTCGTTTTGCAGATAAAGATCACGTCAAAGAGGTAACGACTTTTTTGCGCGATCACAACATGACTTGGCAAGCGCAAGCCTATCCACAAACCGTTGATGATCTCAAACCGATTTTGGATCATGTATTGGAGTTCGGTGCAGATCATCTCAATGTACAACCTGATGTACGCCCGTACACCGTCAAAGAATGCATTCCACTGATTGAGGGTTGGCGCAAACTGGCTAAAGCAGCTGGGGTGCGCATGCATATTGAAACGCATCGCAACCGCATGACCACCGATTTATTTTTTACATTGCATTTGCTCGATGCCCTACCCGATTTGCATTTAACAGGTGACCTGTCGCACTATGTGGTGGGTCGAGAGTTTTGGTATCCAATTTCTGCACAAGACGATGCGTTGATGGATCGCATCATTCAACAATGTTGGGGCTTTCATGGCCGCGTTGCAAGTCGCGAACAAATTCAACTTCAACTTGGTTTTCCGCAACATCAACACTGGGTAGCAGTGTTTATGGACTGGTGGCGCCGTGGCTTTGTGCAATGGAAGAAAAAAGCAGGCAACGATGAAACCTTTACTTTTTTATGCGAACTCGGCCCGCCCGAATACGCAATGACAGGCCCTGATGGTTATGAACTGTCCGATCGCTGGCAAGAGTCTTTACTGATGAAAGATCAAATCAGGGCCTTGTGGCAATCGCTGTAAAACCCTGACTACTCATTGAACCCATTAAACTTTGGGTGGACGATGAAGCGCACATATTTTGTTGCCTGATGGATCGCGCAAATAAGCCAAGTAAAGCTTTCCTGCTGGCCCTTCTCTGTAACCAGGTGGGTCTTCGCACGCAACACCGCCATTTGCAATACCCGCATGATGAAATGCATGCACTTGTTCGACGGTTTCTGCTGCAAATCCAAGTGTTCCGCCGTTTGCATATGTTGCCTCTTCACCATTGATCGGCTTGGAGATTGAAAATACACCTTTAGGGCCTCTATAAAAATACCGCGTACCGTTATTGATAACGCCAGGACCTATACCCAATGCACCCAAAATGGCATCATAAAATTTTCTTGAATCTTCTAAATCGTTAGCGCCTAACATGACATGACTGAACATTTTTAATTCCTTTTCAAATATTACATTTTATTTTTTTCTTCATTGGCTTTGTCTTCGCGTTTCTTTTTTTCTTTTTTCAAATCAAAATATTGATGAATCGCAAAAACAAAGACTAATAAAAAAACACTCATCTCAATCCAAATACCCATTTCAGTTTACCTCGGATAAGGACGATGCAATTTCACATCGGGGTTTATTCGAACACCAAAGCCTGGTTTATCCAAGGCACTCGCTTTCATTCTTCCGTTAATCGGCACGGGCTCGTCCAACAGCAAGGGTGTAAACATCGGAACCACTTGATCGGCTTTAGGCGCCATCATTAAAAATTCTGCAAAAGGACTGTTGTGCCGCGTGATGACAAAGTGATAGCTGTAAACCGATGAACCATGCGGCACCACCAAGGCATTGTGTGCATCGGCCATGGCAGAAATTTTGATGAGCTCAGTAATTCCACCACACCAACCCACATCGGGTTGCACCAAGTCGCAACAACCCATTTCAAATAACAACCTGAATCCCCAACGCGTGGCTTCGTGCTCACCCGTGGTCACCATCATGCCTGCAGGCGCTTTACGTTTTAATTCGGCGTAACCCCAATAATCATCGGGCGACAATGCCTCTTCAATCCATTTGAGACCATGATCGTGCGCTGCATGCATCAAACGCGTCGCGTAATTCACATCCAAACTCATCCAACAATCAAACATCAACCAAAAATCTGGGCCCACACGCTCACGCATCATTTGCAAATGCGCAATATTTTTCTTTAAACCCTTATCACCCTCTGCGGGGCCATGTTGCAAAGGCATCTTGCCGCCAATAAAACCCATCGACTTGGCCAAATCTGGCCTGGCCCCTGTGGCATAAAACTGCAACTCGTCACGAACAGGACCACCAAGCAGTGCATGCACGGGTTCACCCCGGACTTTTGCTAGTAAATCCCATAGTGCTAAATCAACACCCGATATCGTATTGATGACAACGCCTTTTCGACCATAGTAAAGCGTCGCGTAATACATTTGGTCCCACATTTTTTCGATGTCGGTCACCACACGCCCTTCAAGAAAACGCGCCAAATGTTTTTCAACAATAAAGGCACCAATTTCACCTGCAGTGGTTACACCTATGCCAACAGTTCCGTCGCTGGCTTCAATTTCTACAACCAAAGTGCCCAATACATTCAATCCAAACGATTGACGACTTTGACGGTATTCGGGATAACGCGCCATTGGCGTTGAGACGTGATCGTCAATCCAATGATCGGCACCTTGATCGTGATAGTCTGCCCCGCCACCGCGAACAATAAAAGCACGCACAAACCGAATGGTTGGCATTGACTTCATGATTTCTCCTTTTAAAATACTTTATGCATGATTTAAACCAACAAGTGGTATTGATTACCGGATCGAGTTCTGGAATAGGCGCTGCAGCCGCTTTGGCTTTTGCCGCGCAAGGGGCTCGAGTTGCCATTCACGGTCACACACAAATGTCGGGGGCCCATGCGGTGAAATCGCAGATCAAAGCGCAAGGCGGTGACTGTGATGTGTTTCAAGCTGACATGAGCGACCCTGCACAAATTCAACAGTTGGTCGACGCTGTCATCAAGCGATTTGGTCGCATCGATGTGTTGATCAATAACGCAGGTGGTTTTATTGAACGTTGTGCTTTGATGGAAGCCAACATCGAGTTGATTGACAAAGTTTTTCACGTCAACGCTCGTTCAATGATTTTGATGAGCCAACACTGCGTGGCTCAAATGCGTCGCCAAGGAGAAGGTGGAGCCATCATCAACTTGAGTTCTCAATCGGCGCGTGGTGGTGGCTCGTTTGGAGCAGGTCTGTATGCGTCTTGCAAAGGCTATATCAATACGTTTACTCATGCGCTTGCAAAAGAATTGGCACCCGATCATATCCGTGTCAATGCCGTGTCGCCAGGCGTCATCTTGACACCCATTCATGAAAAACACACGTCGCCCGAATTGCTCGAGCAATTGCGCATGACCATTCCCATGCAACGATTGGGTCAATCGGATGAATGCACGGGTGCGATGTTGTTTTTGGCTAGTAACGCTATGTCGGGTTACATCACAGGGCAAATTCTTGAAGTCAATGGCGGCAGTGTGATGCCTTGATGCATTGGCTAAAGTCATTGTTCAATTAGTTATTGACGATGCGCGGCAACCACAACACCAAATCAGGAATATAAGCCACCAACAAAATCACCAGCAACCACACCAATGTAAAAGGTGTGAGCATTTTAAAAGATTCGCTGTAAGTGATGCCTGCAATTTTGCACGCCACCATCGCCAAAATTCCTACTGGCGGTGTCACTGATCCCAGCACCAACAACATGATAGTGACAACTCCAAAATGAACAGGGTCGTATCCCAAATGTGCAATCAATGGCGCCATGATTGGCACCACAATAATCAATGCAGGCACAGGCTCCAAAAATGTTCCGAGTAAAAAGAAAAAACAAATCAACACCAACATGGCCCATTGCGGATCTGTTGTGATGGTTAACATTAATTCAAGCGAAGCTTTACCCACACCAGCACGGCTCAGCACCCAGCTGAACAAACCCGCGCCAGCCAATGTAATTAATGCACTGGCAGTCATAAATGACGCTTCAGAAAAGTTTTTATAAAGCGTTGACCACGATTGATTGCGTTGAACCAATCCAAATAAAAGTGCATAAAGTGCGGCCACACCACCCGCCTCTGTTGGCGTGAATACGCCCGACAAAATGCCACCAATAATAATAACGGGCATCATGATGGCGGGTAGTGCGCGGAAAGTGACTTTCCCGCGTTCACCCCAACCCACTTTTGGAGATGGTTTTGCACCCACGTTAGGAGCCATGAACCAAACCAAAATCAACATCGATAAACCCGCCATAATTCCAGGTATCACACCACCTAAAAATAAAGAGCCAATCGATACACCCGTTACCGATCCATAAATCACGGCAATGATGCTCGGTGGAATGATCGGCGCCATCATCGATGCACATGCAGTAACCGCAACTGCAAAATCTGCGCGATAGCCTTCTTTTTTCATTGCGGGAATCATCATCGAACCAATAGCGGTTAAATCTGCCAAAGCTGAGCCAGAAATCGCGCCCATAAACATATTCGTCAAAATATTAGCCTGAGCCAAACCGCCACGGAAATGTCCTATCCATCCTTTGGATAAATTAACCAAACGCTCGGTAATCCCCGAGACACCCATCAATTCACCCGCCAATACAAACAAAGGAATCGCTAACAAAGAAAAACTATCCAAGGCTTCGTAATACTGTTGTGCCAAAATTAACAATGGCACTTGCCCGTCGATCAAAATTTTGATGACTGCAGCCAATCCCAAACAAAAACCAATCGGCATGCCCAACACCATCAGCACCGTAAAGAGCGCCAGCATCCAAGCAATACTCATAGTGAATCCCCAGGCTTTAATACCGCTTCAGCAGTTTGCCCCCACGTCAACACAATAATGATTGATTCAAGGACAGGACCTACGCATAGCGCCATATAAACCGTCCACTTTGGAATTTCAAGCAAGGGTGACATCTGATGCCAAACACGCGACATGAGTTGAACGCTTGCAACAGCGAGCAACACACAAAAAACAATCGAAAGTAAATCGCACAGTTGATAGACATACCGACGCACGTTGGGGCCCACCATGAGTTCAAGCGCTTCAACGCGAATATGTCCACGCGCACGCCCCACGAGCACCGATGCAATCATCACACCCCAAATCATCAAGCCACGGATGAGCTCTTCTGCCCAATACAAAGATTCGTTAACGACAAATCGAAAAAAGATTTGCAGTAACACCAAAACAAAATAAGTCACCAACATAGCCACCGATAGCGCGTTTAAACTTTCTTCAAGAAAACGCACCAACAGGGCCAGTCGATGGCCCTCACCGTTTGAATGATTCATAAGCAAGGGTTGTTTTAAGCAATGATATTTTAGGCCTTGGCGGCTGCCTGAACCGCTTCAACAAATGCTTTGCCCTTTGCACCCGTCTTACCAATAAAGTTGGTATGAACAGGACCCATTTTGTTTCTAAAGCTTGCAATATCGGGCGCATCAAAAGCTTTGACGCGACGTGCCAATTCTGCCCATGCGTCTTGTTGCTCTTTGATATTGGCATTCCACATTTCAGTTTGAACCGCTTGCACCGCATTGTCACGAATCACTTTTTGTACGTTGGCAGGGAATGTTGCCATGCGCTTTGCGCTGGCCATCATCGACACCTCAGTAAAGATGTGATGTGTTTTGGTTGCAAAACTAGCCACCTCATACAACTTGGATGTGACGATGTAATCGGCTGGCAATTCAACCGCATCGACCACACCTGTTTGAAGTGCGGTATACATTTCACCCGCAGGAATTGGCGATGGATTTGCACCCATGGCTTTAGCCATTTCAACCCATGTTGGAATTTCTGGAACACGCAAACGAATTCCTCTGGCATCATCGGCTTTTTGAATGGGTTTTTTGGATAAGAAAACCCTAAACCCTGACGCACCCAACGACAGTATTTCAACGCCTAACGAATCTTTTGCAAGATCGCCCACTTGTTTGCCAATCGGTCCGTATAAAACGCGTTGCACGTGATCAAAGTCATTAAACAAAAATGGCAAAGAAACAAAACCAAGCGATGGTGTCCAATTTGCAAGCGTGCCTAAGTCACTCCAACACATATCGAGTGTGCCCAATTGCAATGCTTCTGCAGAGGTACGCAAATTAAAAAGTTGCGATGCAGGTTTGATGTCAACCGTGACTTGACCGTTGGTTTGTGCTTTGACACGATTTGCAAAACCTTCTGCGGCCTTGTGTCCAATATGTGTAATCGGCAAATGATGCGAGAACACCAAATTGATAGGGCCCGCTTGCGCGCGCGTGACAGATGGCAAGGCCATTGCACTGGCTGCGCCAGCAGCATAACTCAAAACAGAACGGCGTGAAAAACTCATAACAATCTCCTTGGTTTTTTATAGAAAATCATCTCACATGCCAATCATCGGTGAGGGGCTTGGCACCTTGAAGTTCGCCATAGCCCGCACCTGTTGTGCCACCCGGATTTTTTCCGAAGTAACGCGCATCGACATCTAAAGCAGCGGGTTGCCAGCGCACATCGCAAGACAAACGCACTTTTTGCAAAGGGCAATGGTTTTGAAATGCACCGTGCAAAGTGTACATACCAAACACCACAATATCACCGATTTCAAAATTGCGCGACAACAATCGCGTGTTGCGTTCGGTCGCGAGCGACAAGGCATCTTGACTCAGTGTGGCTTTGCGTGACTTATCCAATGCCACGTCAAATCCATTCATAGGATCGATCAAATCTTTGAATTTTTTGGATCCTTCAACAATGGCCAACGGGCCTTGTTCAACAGGCACATTGCCAATTGGCATCCAAACGGTATACACCTGATCGTGCGCTCTTGTAAAAAAAGGATAGTCGTAGTGCAAGCCGGTTGACCTGCCTTGTACACCTGCACGTAAAAATAAATAATCATGCGGCCTCGATTTCTCACCCATGATCAAATCCATCACACGATGGATATCCTCACCGTGCGTCAAGTGACGCAAATGGGGACCTTCAGAAACCGATTGCCAAAACTCGCCTCGGCTACTCACGCGTTGATCGCGATGACTCACGCCAGAAAAAATTCCTTCATGCGCAGGTTCTTTTAATTCCCCCATCTCGGCCAATCGTGCAAACACTTCTTGCCTGGCCGCTTCAATATGCTGGGGTTTGACGATCCCTTTGAGATACAGATACCCGTCTTGTTGCAGTTGCTTTCTGAGTGCGACGGGATCGGCCAACAATGGAGTGCTGTCTTTTAACTCTCCAAGCCTTTCTTGCGGAACAACCTTGGAGTTCACTAAGCAGTCTCTATTAAACAGAGGAGTCAAGGTCGCTGTCATAAAACAATCAGTTTGTGGGAAAGGAATCCAAGGTCGTTGCAATGTCCGCCTCATGGCAAACACCAACAAAATATATGCGGTTAATCTATATCATTCCAATGAATAATTTCATCTAAGCGATAACCCAATGGAATACCTCGCCTCCGCTGTCCCCACAGACCCCCTGTCTTTGTCTCGGCTGCTCAACCGATTGCGGTTTAAGCATCTCGAGTTGTTGGCTACCCTAGGGGAAACCCAGGTGTTGCACCAAGCAGCCAAACGAATCAATGTGTCTCAACCCGCAGCCACCAAAATGCTGGCTGATATTGAGTACACGTTTGGCTTTTCGCTGTTTGAGCGCCACGCACGCGGCTTGCGCCCCACGCCTTTGGGCGCACAAGTGGTTAGTTTTGCGTTGAGCCTGCAAAGACTCACCGATAACTTTGTTGAAGATTTAAATAACAAACACCACGGGGGTCATGGCCATTTGGTCATTGGCGCAATCATGGGCTCGGCCCCCGATGTATTGGCACGAGCCGTGACTGAATTAAAAAAGAAAAGACCCCTGCTGCATTTAAAAATTTTGGGCGAAACCAGCGATCAAATCAGTTTGATGCTCTCGCGAGGTGAAGTTGAAATAGCAGTGGGTCGAATCACAACGCAAGACAATGTCAATCAATTTAACTTTACGCCTCTCTCCAACGAAACCATGGTGTTGGCCGTTCGAAAAGCTCACCCTCTCACGCGTCAAAAAAATCTAAGCCTTGACCAATTGGTTCAATGGCCTTGGATCATGCAACCATCGACGAGTCCAGCCAGACAATTACTCGAATCCGAATTGGCCAAAGCGCATGTCAATTCGCCTGAAAACTTTATTGAGTGCTCATCGGTGTTTGCAATTCTTCAACTGATTCAAACAACAGACTCGATTGCAGCGGTCTCTGAATCGGTGGTGCGCGATCATGTTCACGCCAAACTCATCAAAGTCTTACCTCTACCCATTGGCGAAGTTTTGCAAAGCTTTGGCATCATGAGTCGCCGTGGAGAGGCTTTATCAGAAGCCGCGATTGATTTTTCACAATGCTTGGAAAAAGCGGCTTTGTTTGTTTGATGAATCAATCGATACTTAGATGCCAGAAGACTATTCTTTCGTATCGCTTTTACCCAATGTTTTTCTAGCGGCTTGCAATCCAATACCACCACCAATTCCAACCAAGGCAATCGCACCCATACTAGAGAGGCCGTAGCCTTGAGCAAATATGTCCCAACCGATGAGTCGTCCTAGGCCATAACCCAGCAGACAACCCACCACAAAACCGAGTGCATCAGCAATACCTTCTTTAAATAAATCAAACATAAACTTTAATCAACCTGCGCACCCGAATCTTTCACAATTTTAGACCAACGCATCAAGTCTTCTTTGAGCAATGAAGCCAACTGATCGGGCGTTGTTGTAAAGGGTTCAACGCCCAATCCCAATAACTGCGTTTTAATTTCTGGATTTTCAAGCAACTTGACAATTTGCGAATGCAATTTGTTGATGATGTCTTTGGGTGTCCCTGCGGGCACAAACAATCCATACCACGCATTGGCAAATAGACCAGGAATGGTTTCAGCCATTGTTGGCAAATCGGGTGCGAGTTGCGTGCGTTTTTCTGTGCATGTACCCAAGGCTTTTAATTGACCCGATTTGACGAACGGCATCAGCCCAGGAAAACTTCCAAATGTAAATTGCGCTTGTCCAGAAATCGTATCGGTTGCAGCACCTGCAGCTCCACGGTAAGGAACATGAACAATATCAATACCTGCAGCCGTTTTGAGCATCTCACCCAACATGTGATTGACAGTTCCATTGCCCGAGGACGCAAAATTTAATTTGCCCGGTTGTGCTTTGGCCAATGCAATCAGCTCTTGAAGATTTTTAACAGGCAATTGATTATTTGCTGCAAGCATGTAAGGAGCAACACCCACCACCATCACCGGATCAAAATCTTTGACAGGATCGAATGGTACTTTGCGATACAAAAATGGATTGATGGTTTGTACACTTTGCGCGTTCAACAACAAGGTGTAACCATCTTTGGGTTGACGCGCCACATAGGCAGTGCCCACATTGCCGCCCGCACCCTGCCTGTTTTCTGCAACAACAGGCACACCCAATGCAACCGCTAATTTTTGAGCTAACGCTCGACCAATCACATCATTGGCACCACCAGGTGCTTGAGGCACAACAATAGTGATGAGTTTGTTGGGGTACGGATCTGCAGCGTTTGCAAAATGGGGAAAGATGAGTGGTGTCGCCATTGAGGCTGCGCCCTTGATGATGAGTCTTCTTGTTGTCATTTGTAACTCCTGTGATTAATAAAAAGATTCGTCTTCTAATGAAAGCAATGGAAATGCACTGAGTGCAGATGCTGGAGTAACAATGGGCGCTGCTTGCAAATGAGAAGAATTCAATTGATCCAAAGTGTTAACACCGAGCAAACTCAAACAAATACGCACTTCGTGTTCTAACAACTCAAGCATACGTACCAAGCCCGCTTGCCCAGATGCTGCCAATCCCAAACATTGCATGCGCCCAATACCCACCATATCAGCACCCAAGGCAATGGCTTTCACAATGTCGGATCCGCGATTAAACCCACCGTCCACTATGATTTTTGCGCGCCCTTGAACGGCCTTAACCACTTCAGGCAATATGTCAGCAGTACCCAATCCATGATCAAGTTGACGCCCTCCATGGTTGGATACATAAACCATATCTATGCCGTGTTCAACTGCAAGCGTGGCATCTTCAGCGGTACAAATGCCTTTGAGGATTAACGGGATTTTGTATTTGGCGCGAATGCGCTCTACATCCTTCCAATTAAAGCTGGCCTGATATTCGCGACCCGGCACCACGGTTCTTCTTAAATTTCGTTTGGCAATATCGCGTTCACGCCTGCTGTAAACCGCAGAGTCCACGGTGATACAAAAAGCCGCGTTGCCACACGCAATCGCACGATCGATCATCTCGTCAATCCAAGCCGAATCACCGTGCACATACAGTTGAAAAATTCGAAGCGCATCGGGTGCGGCTTGCGCCACCACTTCCATACCTGGCTGACAAACAGAACTCAGCATTTGTGCGATGCCATATTCATTGGCAGATTTGACCGAAGCCATGGCGCCATCAGCAACAAATAATTCAAGACTCCCCACTGGCGCCAATAGCAAAGGTAATTTGATTTTGCGATTTAAAAATAAAGTACCTGGATCGCAATGACTCACGTCTTGCAACACGCGCGGTCTAAAAGCCCATGCATCTAATGCTTGGCGATTGCGTTTAAGCGTTGTTTCGGTTTCGGTTGCGCCAACAATGTAATCCCAATTGTCATGATTGAGTTTTTGTCGAGCTTTTTTGACCAATTCATGCAAAGTCATGAATTCATTGGGTACGGCGTGGGGTGCGAGATTTTTTTGATTCATAGAAGTCTTGTCCACCTAAAAGTGTAACCCCATTAGAATGCCCCCATCATTCTGTATTGGACTTCACTATGAATCGCGAAATCATCGAACAACTGGCGCCAACGGGCTCGCTCAGAGCGGGCATCAACATGGCCAATTTTCTATTGGTCACCAGTCGCGGCCAACATGGTGAACCCCAAGGCGTGGCCCCAGACATGGCCAACGCCATTGCAAAGGCCTTAGGCGTACCATTGGTATTGGTGCCCTACGCTTCACCTGGCGAATTGGCCGATGCCGCCAACGCGGGAGTTTGGGATATTGGTCTGATTGGCAACGAACCAGCCCGGGCCGAAAAAATCACTTTCAGCGCCGCCTACTGCGAAATAGAAGCCACTTATTTAGTACCACCCGGCTCCAAATTCCAACACGCATCCGAAGTCGATCAGTCGGGTGTGCGCATAGCAGTAATGGCGCGAAGTGCCTACGACTTATGGTTGGTTAGAAATATCAAACACGCGCAACTCGTTCATGGTGACACCTTTGATTCCACGTTTGAAATTTTTGCATCACAAAAACTCGAAGCGATGGCGAGTTTGCGTCCTGGCTTACTCAGAGACGTTGAAAAAATGCCAGGATCTAAAATTTTGAACGGACAATTCACGTCGGTTCAACAATCGGTAGGAACACAAAAAAATAAACCGCAAGCTGCCGGCTTTTTGCGTCAATTTGTAGAAGATACAAAGGCTTCAGGAATGGTTGCTCAATGGATTGAAAAACACAAAGTGCAAGGTTTGTCGGTTGCACCGCCTTCCAAACCCTAAGTCGCTTCTTGAAATTGCATCAAAAATCTTGCTCCTGTCGCTGAATTTTTATCTAGCATCAAGTAACCGCGATGATTTTCCATCACCGCACGACTAAGCCATAGACCCACGCCCATTCCATCATTTTTTGATGTGCGAAATAGCTCGAAAATATGCTCTTGAGCCGCAATCGGAACACCGACGCCACTATCTTCAACGCTCAGAGATGTCTTACCCTCAATTTTCGTAGAGGTTATCGCAATCGATCGCTTGGTATTTTGATCTTCTACAGCCTCTATTGCGTTATTTAAGAGATTAAGCACTACCATCTCCAATTGACCTGAGTCACCACGAATCATTAAATCAGGATCCACATCAAGCTTTAACTCAATGTTTTTAATCAAACACTCCTCTTTGACCAAATCAGTCGCAGCCTGAACAAAAAGAGCAATACTGACATTTTTAAAATTAGTAGGATTATTATGAAAAACTCTTTTTACATTTTTTATAATCTCTGAAATCTTATCGACATCCTTGATTAAATAAGTCAAATTCGACTTAAAGAAAATTTCATCGGGCGGTTTATCAACCACTGCCAACAAAAATTCTGCATTCAGGCGAATAGAAGTTAGCGACTGATTGATTTCATGGACAAATGTAGAAGCTATTATTCCTGATCGACTCGATTTGACAGAAGATGATAACGAAGTCAGTATCCTGTTTTTCTCCAACAATACCAATGACAGCTCGCTGTTGAGTTGGTCTGCATTTTTTAAGTCTTCGTTTAATTTGATGATTTGCTGAGCATTCATTAATTGAGCATTGATTGCCGCCTTTTCAGAGGCCCATGATTTCTCCATGTAATACCCATTGATAGCAATAAAGGTGAGTACGTCCGCAGCCATAACCCCCCAACGCGTTGCAAATGAAATCATATTTTCACTAAAAAGATCAATTCCCGATGGATCAGATCCGCGCGTTACAACAAATATTCGGATCGAATAACAAATAAGCGATAAAAAAGAAAAAGCCGTCAATAATTTTCCAAAAAAACTGGGTTCGATTTTTTGCAAACGAATCAATTCATAAATGTGCCAAATGACACACACACCCAATGCACTCATTACCAGAGCGACACGTTGCTGAAAAGTTCCGTGAGTTCGGGTGTATTCAAATAAGAATAAAAACACGGCCGTTAGAACGAAAGAAATAAATACGAGTCGATTAGAGATTCTTGTATTCCATCGCCGAAAAAGCAAACCCAGCGCCAAAGCAGCTGCAAAAATACTGGTATTGGCACAAGTAATCAGAACTCGATCAACAAAAGGCACGACAGCAAAAAAAGCATAGCCCATGGCAATGAAAATCAAGGATGCACGCCAATAGTTGGTCATCTGGCTATTTACTTTTAAGTCCAGAAAAGCGGAGATGGATAGCCCAAGAATGAGTAAATCAAATCCCAAGAAGGAAATAACGTTGATATCTAACATATTTGAAATCTATTTAGTTCGCTCGATCTTAAAGCTTTGATCCATAATCCCAGCCACACGCCCGCCTTTTTGAATTTCCAATTCACCATAACTCAATTTACCGTTAATCAGTCCCGTGGAATAAACGAGGACATGCTCTGAGCATGAAACTTCATTGTGAATTTCACCCTGCACACCCATTTCACGAGATATAATTTTTCCTCTGATGACGCCGTATTGTCCAACCTGCAAATGATCAACTGATATTTCTCCCTTCACATCTCCATTGATCAATGCATAACCCCTTGCTGAGATCGATCCTACAAACGTGACACCCTGACCTATGGTGATGCTATCGCTCAGATTGAAGCGATCCAATCTATTTTTTTCTTCATTCATTTTATTGTTCTTTCAGTGTGATATTTTTAATGTCATTTCGGGGCAGTCTTAATAAATGACCTTGATAGAAGAGTTTGAATTCATTTAAGTTATGGCTAAAAATTTCAAAGGGCGGACGTCCTCTCACAGTTTGCGATTGTGCGCTTTTTAATTGCAGAACTTGTAAATTGCTTACGGCATCTTTGACGCAAATCGTTCCACCCATATTTGCCACAACATGCACATAGTCTCCAGGCTTTGTGGGTTGGTTTCCAATTAATGTTGTTGGCTCTTTACCCCAATGACATTCAACGGAGATTTCTTTGTCACCCTTGAAGGCAACTTCTTTAGATGGAGTGGTAATCGGCTCTATCGCTTTGGCTTGAACAGGTGATGTCACCATTGGCGTTGCAGGTTCTGATTGCGCAATCTGATTGACAGTCTTTACTTCGATTTGAGTTTTAGAAAAATAAAAAATTAGTATCACGAACCCAAGAAATAACACTCCTGCGCCAACATACTGAAAATACATATATTTTTTGTTTTTAACCAATTCCAAAATAACGCTGTATGTAATTGCAAACCTATTCGTTGGAATCACAACTGGAGTTTCAAGCTCTGGCATTTGTTGCTGTGCTGACTTTTCTTTAAAAGGCTGTACATCTGCGCCAAAGTGCATCAGCAACTTGCGCCCTGTTGCTAGTTTGATTGCAGGGGTATAAAAGCTACTTTCCCCGCCCTCCTCTAATTGCTTAACATGGGAATTAGATACGGCATAAATTTTGGCGAGAGTTGATTGTTCAATTCCCGAGTCCTCTCGTAATTTTTTGAGCATTGCGCCATCTACTGGTAACCAGACCTGTTTCGTCATGGTTTAAATATCATCACTATTTTGTTAATAGCGAGTGAAACTTAAAAGCAGGTCCACTTTGATTGCGTTCAGACTTGAAGTTCTCTCTGCGATTTCTGATCCATGTCATTGGCGTCGTCGCTTTGTATTTTGTAAATGAGTATTGAATGGATAGGTGGTCAAAGCCCGATTCATTCATCAACTCTGACCAACCAATCGGCTCCTGAATATGCTCGTCTATCCAAACGCACAGCTCCTCGAACTGTTCTTTATTCAATCCTCGTTGTATATGATTTTCCAGTAAGAGCATATAATTTCCCTTGAATCTGCTTGTACTCAGATATAGTGCTTCTTCGACAATTTATTCATAGATTGGATATCTTTTTGCTGTTTTGACCTATACCTAATTGGGGATTCAGGATCTTGATTTTCTTAGTAAAAACCCTTATAAATCACGCAATCTTTCATTGATTTAATGTCTATGACACAAGAACATGTATATTTAGTAGATGACAACTTAGAAATTCGTTTTCATCTTAAAAGTTTGTTAATCCAAAAGGGATATAGCGTTCACGACTTCGATGGGTGTCAGGCATTCATCAACGAACTAGAGAAGTTGATTCATCCCTGTGTGTTAGTCGTCGATATGCGAATGCCAAATATTAGTGGTCTCGACTTACAACATCATATAAAACTAAAAAATATTTTTATACCGGCTATTTTCATTAGCGGTGAAAGTCAGCATCAGGAAATTATTGATGCGATGAAAAGTGGTGCCATTGAATTTTTATGGAAACCCTTCCAAGTCAATGATTTAATTGACGCAATCAAGCGCGGACTGGGTATTGATATTGAAAATACAAACATTCAACAAAAAATAATTCATCTAAAGGGATTACAAGCTGAATTAAGCGCACGTGAGAATGAGATTTTTTTGTTGATTCATAAAGGCCTAAGAAACAAAGAGATCGGTGAAAAATTAGGTATCTTTTCAGATACCGTAAAAAAACATCGCGCACAAGTTCTAGAAAAAATGCAAGTTACAACACTTCATGAACTCCTGATGCTTTGGGATGGCATTGAACCAAAAATTTAGTATTGTTAGTTAAAAAAATTGCTTAATGAATATTTTTGTTGTTGCTAGAGATTTATAAAATCATGGCATAGCCCCTGCAAAAACTAATTATTTCTAATGCTTATTCAGTATATATTTTTAGACAAGTTCCCCAATTGGGTATGGCGATCGACGATTAATTACAAAATAATTCAATATGTTTAATTAAAAACAATCTAGTGTCAAAAATAATTCAACCAACAGATTACCAAATTGCTGTGATGAGCAACGAACAACGCATCGATCATCTTTGTACTTGGATTGACGAGCACCTCGACCAACGCATCGAGTGGTCCGACTTGACCCACGCAAGCGGACTCGACAATTTGGCGTTGCGAATTTTATTTGCAAAATATCGGTTTATTCCACCCATGACATGGATCAAATTACGCAGAGAGCAATCTAAAACAAACGAACCCTTAAATCCAAGCGCTGATCAAGACTGTTGAATTCAATGTGAGCTTGAATGCTTGGGCAAATTTCAATCGACTGTCATTCCAGAATCTCTTACCACTGCACCCCACTTGGCAATTTCTTCTCTCGTCATTGCAAGTAGTTCTGTAGGGCCCGCTTTAAGTGCTGTCGCACCTTGTGCAGTTAAAAATGCTTCCATATCGGTTTGCGTTTGAAGCGTTGCAACGGCTTTGCGCATTTGCTCGATCATCTCTTTGGGCACGCCCTTGGGTGCGTAAATAGCAACCCACAACTCGCCCACCAATCCTGGAACTGTATCGTTGGCCAACACCACATCGGGTAATGCAGGTGCGCGATGCAATGAAGTCACTGCCAATGGTTTGAGTTGTCCGCTTTTGATAAATTGCAAACACGCAGGAACTGTACTCACCAAATAACTGACGTTACCGCTAATCACATCGGTGATCGCTGGTGCAACACCTTTGTAAGGCACATGCGTTAAATTGATTTTTTGAGATTTTTTTAACATCTCCATTAAAAGATGGGAGAACGTGCCATTACCCGCAGAGCCATAACTGTATTTACCGGGCTCACGACGCGCAAGCGCAATCAAATCAGCAAGATTATTCACGGGCAACTTGGGGCTGACCACAATGGCGTGCTGAACCAAAGCAATTGCTGCAACAGGCTCAAAATCATTGATGGGGTCAAATCCCGTGTTTTTGTAGAGTGCTGGATTAATGGCTTGCGTACTATTAACGGTAACCAGCCACATACTGCCATCTTTGACGCCCGATTTAGCCACATAGGCGGACCCCACATTGCCACCCGCACCTGTTCGGTTTTCAACAACCACGTTGGATCCAATGAGTGCGGGTAAACGCGCAGCAACCGCACGGGCCATCACATCATTGGAGCCACCTGCGTTTTGAGGCACCAAAAAAGTAAGGGTTTTGGGTAATGTCGATTGGGCTTGCGCGGTAAGTCCGAGGCACAGAGGTGACATCGCCAAGGCAGTGGATAGTCGGCGTCTAAGTAAATCATTGGGTTTCATGGTTTTTGTCTCCTTTTGCGTATATTACATGCATGACAAGCTAGCATTGACAGTTGGAAAATTTCTGCTTGTAATGAGCCTTTATATTTAATCTCACATGACAGCATCTTCTCATCCTTTTAAAGACTTGGTAGTGATCGAACTTGGGCACAGCGTCGCCGCGCCATTTGCAGGACAAATATTTGCGGATTTGGGCGCCACCGTCATCAAGGTAGAAAAAGAACAAGGCGACGACGCGCGTAAATGGGGTCCTCCGTTTTGGGAAGGTGCATCTTCGATGTTTCAATCACTCAATCGAAACAAGCAATCGGTTGTGTGCGATTTAAGAAAACCCGAACACAAAGAAGCACTGTTAAAACTTATTGACGAGCGCGCCGATGTACTCATTCAAAATTTAAGACCCGGTCAAACCGAAGAATTAGGTCTTGACTGCGCCACCTTACTCAAAAGAAAACCTTCATTGGTGTATTGCAACATCGGTGCTTTTGGCAAGCCTGGTCCGTTGCAAGACAAGCCCGGTTACGACCCTTTGATGCAAGCCTTTGGCGGCATCATGAGCACCACGGGTGAACCAGGACGCCCTTCTGTTCGCGTCGGAGCGTCAATTGTGGATATGGGTACAGGCATGTGGGGCGTGATTGGAATATTAACGACGCTCATGCAAAGACAAACCACAGGCAAAGGTGGCGTTGTCGATGTATCGCTCTTTGAAACAGCCACCACATGGGTCTCATTGTTGGCTTCACAGTTTTTAGCCAACGGACATATCTCTGGCAAACAAGGCTCGGGCGCATCGGGCATCGTGCCCTACAAAGCCTATGCGGCATCTGATGGTGAATTGGTGATTGCAGCGGGAAGTGATTCATTGTTTAAAAGTTTGGCCAAAGCTGTAGGACATCCTGAATGGTGTGATGACGAGCGATTTATCTCAAACCCTAAGCGTGTGGAACACCAAACCGAGTTGTATCGCATGCTTGATGACATCATCAAAATGCGCACTACAAAAGAATGGGTCACCATTTTAGAAAGTGCGGGCATCCCGTGTTCACCCGTTCAATCGATGGCCGATATGGTTGCACATGAGCAAACACAAACCTTGCAATTGATACAAGACGTTCCCAATTCAGAGATGAAGTTTTTTGGACTTCCAATGCGCATCAATGGTGTGCGTTCCGATATTCGAACCGCACCACCCGCATTAGGACAACACAACGATTTATTATTTTTTAAAACGGAGACTCTCAAATCATGAACCTTCCCAGCTATGAAACCTTGCTCACTGAATTGGTCGAGCCGCATCTTCTTAAAATCACTTTAAATCGACCACAAGTTGGCAACGCCATTAACACGCAAATGGGTCGTGATTTTTTAGACCTATGGACACGACTCACAGAAGATACACAAAATATCCGTTGCATTGTTCTCACAGGCGCAGGAGAAAAAATATTTTGCGCAGGCGGTGATCTAAAAGAACGCAAAGGCATGACCAAAGAACAATGGATCAAACAACACCAATTATTTGAACGCATGTATTGGACCCAAACCGATATGCCCATTCCAGTGATTGCAGCTGTGAATGGCCATGCTTATGCGGGCGGTTTTGAAACTATGTTGACTTGTGATTTTGTGTATGCGTCAAGTGCGGCAAGGTTTGCACTCACCGAAGTGACCTTGGGCATCATGCCAGGCGCTGGCGGAACTCAAAATTTACCCCGCGCCATTGGCCAGCGACGCGCCAAAGAAATGTTGATGACGGGGCGCCCGATTGACGCGGCCAAGGCCTTGGACTGGGGCCTGCTCAACGAAGTGTGCGAGCCCGATCAGGTGTTAAACAAAGCCTTGGATACCGCAAGAATCATCTCGGGAAATGCCCCCTTGTCCGTACAGCAAATCAAAAAGTCTGTACGCTATGGACTAGAGATGGAATTGCGCACCGCCTTTCGCTTCGAGGTCGAGGCTTACAACCATTTGATTGAAACCGAAGATCGATACGAAGGTGTATTGGCTTTCAATGAAAAACGCAAACCCGTTTTCAAAGGGCGCTAAACCTTGTATGAAATTCAACGATTGAAAAGAAATTAAACAATGACTTCCAATAACAATTTAGATTATGTCACCGTATCGCTTGGCGAGGACTATTCAGATATTCGCGAAAGTGTGCGTCGCATTTGCGCAGGTTTTCCGGGTGAATACTGGCGCCGTTTAGAAGAAAAACTCGACTACCCCACCGAATTTGTCAAAGCATTAACCGATGCAGGATATTTGGGAGCGCTTATTCCAGAAGAATATGGCGGTGCAGGATTGCCCCTTCGTGCGGCCTCTGTCATCCTCGAAGAAATTCATGCGAGTGGCTGTAACGCAGGCGCGTGTCACGCGCAGATGTACATCATGGGCACTTTGCTTCGTCACGGATCGGAAGAACAAAAGAAGCGCTATCTACCAAAAATCGCCAGCGGTGAATTGCGACTCCAAGCGTTTGGCGTCACAGAGCCGACATCAGGTACTGACACCACGCAACTCAAAACGCGTGCGGTTCGCAATGGCGATCACTATGTGGTGCACGGGCAAAAAGTATGGACTTCTCGTGCATTGCACTCTGATTTGATGTTGTTATTAGCGCGCACCACACCGCTTGATCAAGTCAAGAAAAAAACAGAAGGTTTATCGGTGTTTTTGGTTGATATTCGTCAAAGCCTTGGAAAAGGACTCGAGATCAAACCTTTAAAGGCCATGATCAATCATCACGCCACCGAAGTATTTTTTGACGGCGTCAAAGTGCCAGCAGAAAATCTCATTGGCGAAGAAGGCAAAGGCTTCAAATATATTTTGGATGGCATGAATGCAGAGCGTATTTTGATTGCCTCTGAATGCATCGGGGATGCACGTTGGTTTACCAAAACAGCCGTTAAATATGCCAACGAGCGCATTATTTTTGGCAGACCCATTGGACAAAACCAAGCTGTTCAATTTCCCATTGCCAGAGCGCATGCAGAAACAGAAGCAGCAGAAATTTTGTTGCGCAAATCCGCTGCGATGTTTGCAGCCAATATTCCCTGCGGTGGCGAAGTCAATATGGCCAAGATGCTCGCGTCCGAGGCCGCATGGCATGCGGGTGAGGCTTGTTTGCAAACCCATGGTGGCTTTGGTTACGCCAAAGAATACGATGTCGAAAGAAAATGGCGCGAGACTCGATTGATGCAAATCGCTCCCATCTCTACCAACCTGATTCTTTCTTATGTCGGCGAACACGTGTTAGGTATGCCGCGTTCTTTTTAATCAACTTCAATTCAAACAAAGAGACAAACATGACTGGACTCACCTCAGAACTCGCAAAATTTGTTCATCAACCCAATTTCCCTGCTTACCCACAACGCGTTGTTGAAATTGTTCAATCGGGTTTTATCGACACCATTGGCACGATGCTGGCGGGTCGTGATGAACCAGTTGTCAAAATTGCGCGTCAATTTGTTGCACAACGACAGTCAACAGCGCGTGAAGCCTCTGTTCTTCTCACATCAGAGAAGGCCTCTTGTGCGGATGCTGCACTTATCAATGGAGCAGCGGGTCATGCATTAGATTTTGACGATGTAGCGTTGGGTGGACACCCCAGTACGGTTTTGGTTCCTGCGGTACTTGCTGCGGGTCAATTCAAAAATTGTTCAGGTGCAGACGCACTACGCGCTTATTTGGTGGGCTATGAGGTATGGGCCGAATTGTTTGCACGCGAAAAAGATCCTTATCACCTAAAAGGATGGCATCCCACGGCGGTACTCGGCACTGTTGGTGCGGCAGCGGCAGTGGCACACTTGTTTGGATTGAATGCATTGCAATGTCAACACGCATTGGCCTTGTCTGCAAGTATGGCCAGTGGTTTGGTCGCTAATTTTGGAACGATGACTAAACCTTTGCACGCAGGACGCGCATCAGCATGCGGCATCGATGCCGTTCGAATGGTTGCGTTAGGTCTCACCGCTTCACCCGATGCAATCGAACATCATGCGGGATATTTGTCTGCGCTCTCACCCATGCAAAATGTAGACAAAACTTCATCTGCATCCAAAATTGGACAAGCATTTCGTGCGCTCGATTACGGTTTATCGATCAAAAAATATCCCACTTGTTATGCCACGCATCGCGTAATTGACGGACTTCTTGATCTTAAAAAAGAACACGCGCTTTTAGCAGACAAGGTCAAATCGATTCGCGCACAAATTGGCAAATCACAAGCGTCAATGCTTCGCAATCATTCACCCATCACCGGTTTAGAAGCCAAATTCAGCATGGAGTTTGCAGCGGCATCTGCACTGGTTGCTGGCAAAGTGGGCTTATCCGAATTAACTGATGAATTTGTGGGCACACCTGCGATACGCGAACTCATGAAGAAAGTAGAAATTTCTGTAGTCGATACAGTTTGTCCAATTGAGCCTATTTTTGCAATGAATGATCGCGTACAAATTGAATTGAAAGACGGCACTACATTTGAATCGGGTGATATTCGATTTGCACGTGGCAACGCGATGCTTCCACTCAAAGAAGCCGAGATGCAAACTAAATTTTTAGATTGCACACGCGGTATTCAAGGATTAGACAATCAAGCCTTGTATGC
>Ga0114978_10000041_pt1 | contig 94241 bp, 97 predicted proteins | sample S_140212_EF_Meta_FD_87027 | JGI IMG/M metagenome (GOLD analysis project Ga0114978, IMG submission 87027) | Freshwater microbial communities from Lake Simoncouche, Canada to study carbon cycling - S_140212_EF_MetaG | ecosystem: Environmental > Aquatic > Freshwater > Lake | place: Lake...
GATATCGAAGGTATCTCTAAAATGGGTATTGATAACTCACCAGAAAAATTCAGATTAATTAGATCTAATAAAGTTGAAGATATAAATATTACATTAACACAATTATTAGATGAATTAAAAAATCAAAAAATGGCAGGATATGAAATTCCAAAGATTTTAATAGTATTAGACTCTATTGGTATGATGTCTTCTAACAAAGAAAAAGCGGACTTACTAAAAGGTGATATGAAACAAGATATGACTAGAGCTAAACAACTAAATGCTCTTTTCAGAAGTATCAGTTCAGACCTTGGATATTTAGACATCCCCATGGTATGCTGCAACCATACATACTTGACACAAGATTTATTTCCAAGAGAAATAAGTAAGGGAGGTATGGGTCTAGTTTATTCAGCTTCAGTTTTAGGATTTCTATCTAAATCAAAATTAAAAACAGGTGAAGAAGATGATATGGATTTAGGTCAATCAGGTATTTCAGTTTTATTCAAAACTCAAAAGAACCGTTTAGCTAAACCTAAAAAGATTAGATTTGATATTTCTTTTCTAAATGGTTTAAATCCATACACCGGATTAGATGCTTTTTGTCGTCCAGAATATATGGAACAAATTGGAATCGCTAAAGGTAAAATGGATGTAGATAAAAAAACAGGTGAAATGACTTTTGTTCCAGGTGGTAACAGATGGTATATTAACCACTTAAACAAATCAATTACAACAAAACAATTATTTACATCAGAAGTATTTACTCAAGAAGTTCTTGAAAAAATGGCACCAATTGTAAATGATTATTTTAGATTTAGATCGTTGGATGAGATTGAAGATGTTGAGAAGCAATTTAATAGTGTAATCGGAGATGATGAAGATGAAGATGATACAAACGGATTTACAGATTCGGCTGACGCAGATGATATCTTCGGATAATAAAGAAAAAGTTCAAGAGTACTTTAACTCTAAAAAATAAAATAAAATAATATGTCAAAACAAGAAATTTATGAACAATTGAAAACCCTTTGGGAACAATTTGAAGCTGGTCACAATGGTACTACTAAAGTATCTGACAGTAGAGCTCGTAAAGCTTTAGGTGAAATTAAGAAATTAGTTACTCCTTATAGAACAGCTTCTACAGAAGAAGGTAAAAAATAATTAAATTAAAATGATTTACAGAATCAAGGAACTTTTAGATGAAAGAAATGTAAGAAGTGAAAACTTCCCTTTAGAAGAACTGTATAAAGTAGGAATGGAGAATGTTAAAGATAACATTGAATTCTATTTTGATAAAACGTATACCTGTGAATCAGTAATTAAAGAACTTTTTGTTAGAGGTATAATCCAACATATCGAAACAAAAAATAGTTTCCTTGTTTAGAAAAATAAGGTGGTGGACCCTCGACCTATCCAGTCGACCCTAGAAAACCCTCTCAATGAGAGGGTTTTTTTATTGAAATAAGTTTATGTCTGTATATAGTGAGTATCCAATAAATAAGTAAAAAAGAATTATAAATATAAGTAAACCACTTGATATCAAATACTAATTTAAGAGTGATGTCTATTATTAATAAAATTACTATTAAAAAAATAAAATAAATAAGTGGTTTATTACTTGAAATTAAGTAAAACTTAAATTTGTTTACTAGTGATAACTTACCGTTAAATAATTTATTTATTTTCTCGTCTCGTTTACAAGATTCGCATAAGTTAAATTTATTCTTTTTATCTAATAAAACATCAAAGTCGGTTACATCTGTATTTATCTCTTCCTTACAAGAGTAACATTTTTTTCCTATTTTTAAATCATATGTGATATAATTTGTCTTTTTAAGTAAGACAGTATAGTAAAACAGAAAAATAAATGTAAATAAAGTAAAAAATATAGACATTATGAAAGAATTAATTCAAGAAATTTATCTCTTTTAGCTTGTCTAGAAAGTGTTTTGATACACTCTGGTCCTAAACCATTCTGAATAGAAGAAGGAACTGTTAATGTTTTACCACATTTACCACAACGACCTTCATGCCAAACTTCCACAAATTCAGGTAAAGATTGAGACTTCAGTTTGTCGATAATATACTGAAATACTTTAACTGATTGAGCGTTTTCGGAAATATGAGACTTCTTACCCCAAGTAAACAAACCGTTGACAATGATTCCTATATAAGAATAAGTATCAGGTGAAGTTAACACACTAACAAAGTAAAAACCAGGTGTTTTAGATATTTTAACTTTGAATGTAAATCTATTACCAGTTTTATTATTTTCTACTGTAAAAATAGAATTACCAGCGAAGATGAATTTAAGAGCATCTTTTTGAGTTAGTTTGTGACCTTTCATATAACAAATATACAAAAAAATAATTAAAAGTCAAAATGAAAATAAACATTATTGATATTGTTATTTTCATAAAAAATAGGAAAACATGAACTTATACTATATAAGTTATGAATATAGTGGCAATAGATCCAAGTTTAATTTCAACAGCACTTGTTGTATCTTCAGGAGATACATTTAAGATGTATAATTATTGTAGAGAATCATCAGCATTTGGTAAAACCGGAATCAAAAAATGGTTCAAACTGGCTGAACAATATGTCACATATAAATTTGTAGAATATAGAAGTTTTGAGGATTACTCAGAAGGAGAACTCACAAAACTAAAAGATTATGATAAAATCACGGATGATATTATTAAAGATATCTTAGATAATATTGACCCTACTAAACAAACTAAGGTTGGAATTGAAGGGTATTCATTTTCATCAACAGCTGGTGATATTATTGACTTAGTTACATTCTCAACTCTTTTAAGAAAAAAACTATTTGATAAGATATCAGAGGACATTACTGTTCTTTCACCATCAACACTCAAATTAGAATCTTGTAAATTAACTTATCCGCCTATTATTAAAGAAATTGGTGGTAAGAAGCCAAGACAAGAGTTTATCTGGAGAAATACTATTGGAATATCTGGTGGTAAATTTACCAAAACTGATATGTTTTTATCAATAGTTGATAATAATGAAATAGATGACTTCTGGTCAAAACATTGTAAGTTATCAAAATCAGATATTCTTTCAGTTGCAACAATTCCTAAACCATATGAAGATGTTAATGATTCTTATTTAATTTATAAGATATTACAAAAATAAAAAACCCACTTAATTAAGTGGGTTTTTAGTTATTTACCAATTTTACTTTTCAAGTAATTGTTTACTTCATCTTTTTTATCAGATGGTAATTTTTGAGAGTGTGCTATCCACAGAATAGCTTCATTCCAATCTTTTTCTTGGAATTTTCCAGAAAGACCAGACTCATCTAAATAATTAAGAATATCCATTCTTCCATATTCAGCAGCCCATTTAACAATCATATTTCTACCTCTATCATCTTGTACTTTCGCACCATATTTTAATAATAGTAAAAAGGCATCATAATAAGACTCACCGATATCACTTACAGAGCGCCAAGTTCCTTTAGTTACTTTTCTCCAAGGTAAGAAATTATTAAAAGATGGATCTAATCCAGCTTTAAGACAGAAATCTAATGCATCTGGTTGACCCATTACTTGATTAAATACATCACCTGTCATATCAGATCCATATGTAACAAGTAATTTAATCATTTCTAAGTCTTTAGCCTTTGATATAGAAGCGTCTGCTCCTTTTTTAAGATTCGGTGAAGCTCCTAACTCTAAACAAACTCTAGCCTTTTCAACATCACCTTCTTCAACAGCATTTTCAAGAGCTTTAGCATTATCTTTGTTTATGTCAGCACCGTCTTCCTTAACATATTTTTTAATTTGTTCAATAGTAAGACCTTTTCTAATAATCTCTCTTTCTGCAATTTTAGCTCTTTCTCTTCTGTCAATTTCTTCAGGAGTCATTGCTTTAAGACAATCATTAAAAATATTAATTTCTAAATCATTTTCACTTTCAAATTTATTCAATACTGATTTAAAACTATCCGCGACATTTCCATCATTTTTTTGGTGACAAGCTCTACCATAACCGTGACTATAAATTTCAGCACCACTATCTGAGCTTTTATATCTATCAGAAGTTGAAGACTTACCAGGAGCAATTGTAACACCAATAACAGATAAATTATCTGTTTGTGAAATATTAAAGTTATAAACATAATATTGTTTATTATTATGATTAGATACATAACTTTGCCATTGAGACATAGAATCTTTTATACAGTGTCTTGTATGACCATTTAAGAATTGATTTGCTTGAAAAGACTTAACTTCTAAAACTAATATACCATTCTCATCAAATACAATATCAGCTCCCAATCGACCAAACTTTTCATTACAAGAATTAATCTTATCATAAAATGCCATAATACTATCATTCTCAGAAGATTTTAAGTGGTTCTTAGCCGCTTTTATTAATTCTCTAATAGGATTATCCATATGCTCAAATCTTCTTAAAGATGAAGACCAAACCATTTTATTAAAGTTAGGATTAGGTTTACCATCAGGTAAAACTGGATTAGTATCTAATTTCATTTCACCAAAGAATGACTTCCAAACTTTTTCTTTTTTATCAGCAGGTACTTGGTCAAAACCACCGGCAACCTCAGCCATTTGTTCTTTGAGATTCTCAGGAGCCTTGTTATACTCAGATTTTAATTTAGATGAAAAAGTATCAATTATTTTTTTGACCTTTCTATATTCTTCTAAATAACTAAGACCATCAATTAATATCTCAGCATTATTATCAACATTAGTATCGATAAAGTTAGCATCAAACTTCTTAGGTAATCTATCTAAAAGGCCTGAATAATCTATCAGTTTAGCAAAAATATTGGTCTCTTCTCCAGTAGCAACATCTTTGCTCGTAAATAAGTCTTCCATAGAAACCATTTCAACAAAGTAAAAGTAAGTAAATGCATAAGTCCATCCAATATACTTAGAACCTAAGTATTCTCTGATTTTTAAGAAGTCTGGATCTCTCTCAACTCTTCTTACATCTTCATCAGGTAATCTTAGTTCTCTTAACTTAGTTCTAATTTCAGTTTGTTCTTCTTCTGAAAAGTCTTTTAATTTAAGACTTCTTTTTTCTTTATGATCTAATTGGTCTTTTAATTCACCTTTAATAAGACCTAATTCATCAGATGCAACTTTTAATAGTTCTCTTTCTTTCAAGAATTTTTTAGCCTTATCAAGATTCTCATTAATTGATTTATCTCCTAAAAATTGATTATACTTATATAACTTCATCTTATTACTATTATTTTATTCTTCTATGAATTGAATGAGATTCATTAATTCTTAATAATTCTCTTTCCCATATTTTTTTAGACTCACCTTTAAGATATTTTTTAGTAAGTTCAGCTGCTAATTCATAATTTTCTTCTTCAACAGCTTTTTCTATCTCATCTTGTATCTCACTTATTGTCATATCATCATAAGACTTTTTAGATACAGGTTCTTCTTCTCCTTCTCCATATAATGTTTGTTTAACAAGTTTATCAATATCAGATTCTTCTTCATCAGTCATCTGTCTATTATCTTTTTTGCTATTTTCCCATTCACTAACTTGTCTCTCATATTCTTCTAATTCATCAACCGATTCTTTAATTAAATCATCGATAAGTTTTCTACCTCTCGGACTTTCAAGAAAAACATTTTTAAGATTCTCTAAACAATCTTCATCAGACCATCTATCAGAATCTATAAGTTTACCAAAAACAAATTCTTTGATATTAGGATACTTTTGAGCATCAGGGTTTTTCATCACAAAGTCATTTAAATCTTGTGCTAAATAAGGACCATATCTGAAATCCTCAGCCTCGTCTAAAAATGTAGAAGTTTGTCTATGAACTTCCTCAGCCATTTCTTTATCTCTACTCATACCAACATCAGCAATTAATTCGTAAATTCCTTTAACTGCTTCATGTAGTAACATCGGAAAATCAATAGCTCTTACTTTAACAGTAGGATTAAGATGACCAAGTACTTCAGAAATTTTCTCTTGCATTTCTTTATCTTTGATATCTTTACCTTCTTCGATAGCTTGATTAATCTCTTTTATTAAGTCTTCTTGTTCTTTTTTCTTTTTCTTACTATGAGCTTTCTTCTTAAATCTACCAGAACAAGCACCAGCCATTCCCTGTGGGGATCTCTCCATCATATCAGCTTTATCTTGAATAGGAATAACCCAGTCTAATTTATCAGCGATTTTAGAAATATCATTCCATATTCTAATTGCCTCAGTAGATCTATCTCCATAAATTTCTCTTAAACCATTTGTTGTAACTTCTTGGTGTAAAATAAATTTAGTGTTTTTAGCTTCTCCTTGAATTATATTATTAGCAAACTTTCTCTTATCTAAAGCCAATCTAAGAGCTTCTTTATCTAATTCTCTCTTAGGTTCTTCTTGTTGGTCATCTTCTTGTCCTTCTTCCTCTTCTTCAGATTGATTTTTATCTTCTTCCTCTTCTTGAATTTCCTTTTTCTTTTCCTCTTCTTCTTTTTTCATGAACTCATGTACTTTCATACCATCAGTAACAAGTTGTAAATCTAAATCTACATTTTTTAGAATTAGTGGATAAGTGTCTTTAAGAACTTCTTCAGCAAGTTTTTCTAACTTTTTTTGATTACCAGTAATGAATCTACCAGAATCACGCATTAAACCCATAATCTGACCGATTAAACCACCAGGATTTTCACCTCTGATTTTCTCAGCACCTTTTCTTTCGATATCTCTTAATTTCTCTTCTGGTAATCCTTTATTACCTTTAATGGAGATTTCTTCTTTTAAAAATTCTGAAAAACTTTTCATTTCTTTTCTACATATTTTTTTACGTCATCTCCTGCTTTATGAGCAAGTTCGATAAATCTATGAGCAACATCTTCTGCTGTAGCCTTTTTCAACTCAGCCTTAGCTGGTGACGGCACTGGAGATGTTCTGTCTCTTCTAATTGGATTAGGTGGTTGTGGCTTTTCAATGGTACCTGGTTTAACATCAGGCTTAACATCGGGTTTAACAGTTGGTTCGGCAAATGTAAACTCTTCATATTTTCTTACATATTTCATAAATATAGATTATTTTAAGTGATTTATATATTAAAAATTAAAATTTACTTTTAGTATTTGATAATCTCAAATTAATATATACTAAGATGATAATTTGTAAATTTAACGAGTTTATGCCATTAAATGAAAAAATGGGAGTGGCCTTACCAGCCATTTGCTATGCAGAACCTATACACGATTTAACTATTTCGGAATTTTCTAAATATTTAGAATCTGGTTCTAAAAAATCTAATTTGAAATTTGAGATATCAAGTAATAATTTTTCTGATTTTATATCAAATAAAGAAGATTATAAAAAGTTTCCAGTAGTCAGTATTTTAATTAATTTATTTTTTACTAAAATATCTGATGATAAATTTATTAAAGAATATCCAAATAAGTCTAGAAATAATATACCACACACAGTTGGTGGAGCGGCTTATAAATTTGGTCACAAAAATTGGAAAGAATACTCAAAGAAAACAGAATCAATAATAGAAGATTTAGACTTTGGTATAATTATTAAATTAGATGTTGCTATAATAATACCAGAAAGTTATGGTAAGATATCAGATGATATTACTTTATCAGATGATGTAAACGAAACTATTTGGCATGAGTTAAATCACCTTTACGAATACTATGGTAGACTACTTTCACAAAAAAATATTCCTTTATATAAAAGAGCTCCAAAATTATCTATAACATTTTCAGATGAAAACAAATGGGGAATACCAAAGGGAATATTTAAGACTTGGTCTAGTTTTATTTTTTATTTTTATCTATCCGAACCTTATGAAATAAGTGCTCAAGTTCAAGAAGCTTCCTATTTTGTTATAAAATACGGATTTGATAAATTATTTGAGACAACAGCTTGGAAATACGCAAATGATATGGTGAATTTTAACCCAGATGATTTTATTGATATATTAGAAAATGATATAGATGATTATATCTCAAGTAAACCAGAAGAAAAGACAGCTCTTTATAGTGGTGTCTTATCAAAACCACTAAAAGAAAGATTAAAATCAATGTGGTTAAGTGTTTATAAGAAAGAATTAGCTCTAAATAAAGAAGAATCTAAAATAGATATTGAAAAACTTGAGAAAAACGATTGTGACTACTTTATTAATTATATGTCAAGAAGAGTCAATAGAGGTGGTAATAAGTTAAAAAGAAAGTTAACCAAACTATACGACTTTGGATCAAAAAAATAAATTATAAATGAAGAAATTTAGTAAAATATTAGAATCCAAAAGTGAAAAATCACTAAAGGTAAAAATAAAGTCAGAACTAGAAGATAATAATGACTATCAAATGGTTTCTGGTATTATAGATATACTCAAGAAAGTAAAGGATAAAGAAAATAGAATGGAAATAGCAAATGATATGGTCGCTCAATTTAAAAGAGAGAAAATTAAATTTGACTATGATAACTTTATAAACACTCTAAAGTAATTTATAAAATTAATATATAAACCATAAAATTAAAATTAGAATATGAAAAGATTTTCTGAAATACAAAAAAACTCCAAAAGTATCAAAAGAGTATTCGAAGCAGAAGGAGATGAACTAAAGTCAAACTTACCTTCAAATTATGAAGATATGTCTAAAGAAGAGTTAATAAAATTAATGTCTGGTAAACAAAAATCAGAAGAAGAGAGAGAAGAAAAATCAGAGGAAAAAGAAGAAGTTCAAGTTTCTGAAGGTGGAGATGTTTCTAAATTCATTTCTAAATTATTAGAATCAAGAGAAATGGCTCAAGTTTATCACTGGACTGTTAAAGGTGATATGGGTTCACACGCAGCTCACTTAGCTTTACAAACTTATTATGAAGAAGTTATTGAATTTATTGATGACATCGTTGAAATCTATCAAGGTCAATATGGTCTTATTGAAGAATATGATGTAATTGACACAACAGATTCTAAATCAAAAGATAAATTAGACTATTTTAAGGAAACTGTTGAGTATGTTAAAAGTGAAAGAACCTGTATTAAATCGGAAGACACACACATTCACAATATTATTGATGAATTAATTGCTTTACAATATAAGACAATTTACAAATTAACTTACAATAAATAAATTACTTTTAATAAAAAAACCACTCTTAAAGAGTGGTTTTTTTATTTAGTTTCAGTGTATAAGTATTTCCTTCCACTATCATTATAATCTTTAAGATTAGAAACAACATTATCTAATTTATCTAAAATATTATCAACATCTTTTTTAGCAACTTGTAAAGAAGCTATAGAATCGTCGATTTGGTCATTTCCTTTACTTGATTCATTTTTATAGTTATTTAACTCATTTAATAACGACTCTAAAAAATCACTTTTATCATCAATAAAAGCCATCATTTCTTTAACACTCTCAACAATCTCACCTATTCTTTCTATAGAAATATCTAATTGTTCCGATTCATTAAATCTTTTAATTTTCATAATATACTTTTAGGATTTAATATATATATTAATTATGAAAATTAGAAATAGACTTATTCTTGAGTTTACAGAATTCAACATACAAAGAATGAATCCAGATTCAGCAAGAGCTTCTATTCATGTCGATGATCCACAATTATCAATTGATGCTTTTGATAAACACCAAGATGGTATCAGACAAGCACTTTCTAGAATTAATGATATCCTTTATAAGGTAAAAGGATCTACCGCTTATAGTAACTTAAGAAGTAAATTATCATTAGATGATCAAGATATTCAAAGTATGAAAATACTTAGAATTGTAAAAAATGAAACTCTAAAATACACAGCTTACATTACATTAGTAATTGATGACGAGGAATATTGGGGAGAAGTAGAAGATGTTGTTGGCCTAAATCCAATTTTCTCATCTGAATTGTTTAAGGATTTTGATTTATTACAACCAAAAGAATGGGTTATCAAAATAAAAGGGTTAGTAATTAAAACTTTAAGAACTTGGTTAAAACCAGAAAATGGTAATTATAAATTATTAAATAATGAAGTAATTTGTTACTCTACAGAAACTGGTAGACAATTAAGTATGCAACAAGGTATCGAAATAGAGGTATTAAAGTCATATGATAACAAAATTGTTATTAAACACGAATCTGATACATATAACCTAATCGGAGATAATTTTATTTACTTTAATTGGTGGTTTGAAAAAGTAGATTAATCTAATCTTCCTTCTCTTATTACTATTTTTGAGAACCCCATTTCAGCACCAATAATTGGTAAATCAATAAACTCTGGTTTTATATCTAGTAAAAACCCAATTTCATTTACTTCTATAATTATACCCTCTGCATATTTTTTATCCCAATTAAAATACACCTCGTCACCAACAATACAATCAATAGTTAATTTTTTCATTTTAATTTAATTTTTTTATATACTAAAAACAGCAACTGATATACCAACCGGGTCATTATTATCCCAGTCAGTAGTACCTCCATTAATCCTAGCTGAAGCGATTATTATTATCTCAATATATGTAGTAGTTTTGAGTTTAACCAAAGTTTGAAATTTATAGTCGTTAACATTACCATTATTGTTATCACAATTAACAAAACAAAAATAATTTGTATTAGGTAAAGCTGTTGGAAAAGTCAACCTAAATGTAAGACTTTGATCTGTCACAGCACTCAAGTATGTGTAGGTAACAACACCACCAAGATAATCGGATCCGGTTGTATTAGCAACACCATATGCAGCATTAGCTGCATTTCGTTTTACTTCTGTATGAATTATATAAGTATTTTTTACAACAGTACCAACTCCAGTTGATAAACCAGAAACTAAATGAGCTCTTCCATTTAATACAGTTTTTCCATTCACATAAAAACCATTACCACCAATAAGTGGTAAGTCACTTCTACCACTCATATACATTCTAAATTCATATCCACCAGGAGCACCACCAATATTTATAACACCAGATGTTGAATGAGTATTAATATAGTGTGTATCTCTAACTTGATAAACTGAATAGGTATCATAGTTCTGAAAAGTTAACCTAAGTGAAGATCCAGCAACTGAATTATAGATAGCAAAACTAACACCACCACCAGTAAATGGGAAAAACTCAAATTGTTTTGATCCACCTATCTGAACAGCACCAGAATTATATGCACCGTTAGTACCAAGTGGAACGGAGTTAAACCAACATCTATTTGCACCACCTGTTATTGCAACATTTGATCCAACAGTAAGAGATCCATCTACAGTTAATTTATTAGCGGGTGTTGTATATCCCAAACCAAGAGATCCATAAACATATAAATTACCAGAACTAGGGATAAATTGTAATCTACTAGATGATACTTTATTAGTACCACCAGAAACAGCTGAAAAGAAAGAAATATAATGTGTAGTAGCAGAAGCGGTATCATTAGTGACCGCAATATATGATGCGGTTCCAACACTTATCTGTGAAGTATTTTCCCATTGAGGGGAACTAGCTCCAGTTATTAAAACTTTACCAAGAGAATCATTTTGAATTCTTGCAATCGCTAATGCACCAGTTGCTACATTGGTAGCATTTAATTGTGTAATACTTCCACCAAATCCTATAAATCCAGTCACACCGTTTGATTTTATATTACCATTGACATCTAATTTTTCAGATGCAAGTGTTTCATTTGCATACCCAATACCAACATAAGTACCATTATCAGTCATTAATGAATCACCTAATCCAGTAGTAAGTGTAAATTTAGGTATTCTAGCTACTGTACCATTACCTGTAATGGCAACAGTGTTCTCACTTGAATAGGTAGTACCAGTCCAATAATACGGCAATGTGTCATTTAAGTCCCAAATTCTCATACCGGCATATTTATAAGGAATCAAATCTCTATGTGTATAGAAACATGATGGACCAACTACAAATCTATTATCGATTGGATTGGCCGTGTTTACTTGAAAATTATCTACTAATTGTATTGACATAAACTATATATAAAATTTTTAGAACATGAATTGAAAATTTTGTGATGGTGGTCCTATCTGAGGAACAGAACTCCATTTATAAACATAAAAGTCTTTACCAGCCCATAAACCAGTAGGTGATGATAATATAGAATAAGTTGCTGAGAAAGAAGCTGAGCAAGTATTTCCTAAACCATCATAAATATTTGATAAGGTTCCATAATCAAAATCATAAATAAAGTAATAGTTTCCGATTCCAGAAATATCAATAAGTTTATCACTCTTAGGTTCAACTATTTTACTTAAATTAATAAGTTCTATTGATGTCATATTGTTAACTGAGCTAAATCCATAAAAGAATGGATAAACTCCACTAATACTTGTAGTAGCACTATTGGACTGAGTACCATCAGAGACAGTAATTGTAAAATTAGTAGTACTGGCAGTAATTGGAGAAATTACTATTCCATTAGATGTTGATGTAACACTTGTTGGTGTGTAACCAGCAACTGGTGGATAAATACCAGGTATCATATTTGATAATGATGTTGTTAATGTAGGATGAGTTCTCTTTTTAATAGTAAACTCAAGAGTTGGAGTAGGAAATGTACCAACTTCAACATAACCAGAATTATAAGGGGGTAAAAGTTTTATTAAACACAATGGAGGTAAGTAAGGATAAACAACTCTTCTAACCATATCAGATAAAGACTCAACGCTAAAAGTCTCTCCTATTAATACACCATTAACTTGTTGGGGTACTTTACGAGAGTCTGAAAACTCAATTGGAAATCCATTTAAGTTTACTGGAGAACCATAAATATTTATTGATGATCCAGTTGTTCCGATATAACTCAACGAAGGAAGTAATACATCACCCCATTCTAATATACCATTTTGATAAAATAATGTTTTACTATTTGATGCGGACGCACTTGATTCCAAAATTGTTGGTAAACTAAATGTATTTATTTTAACATAATCATAATCACTTTGTAAAGTAATATCACCATTAACAGATACAAAGTCCAAAGACAATGATTGACTAAAACCAATTACAAGTTGTGAACGAAAATAAGGAGCAAATTCATAAAGAGCAGATGATGTACCAGCTAAAATAGAAACTTTTGTTGTGTCATTATCTACTGAATCAGTTTTAGTATTGTATAGAAAAATATCAACATCACTATTTAATAAAGAACTATTCATTATATCGTGTAGTTCAAAATAACTATATGTTCCAGAAAAAGCTCTTTTACCTAAAAATATTTTTCTTTTCTGGTCTTTATTTGATGAATCTAAAGTATCAATACCAATATACTCAATATTTGATCCAGAAGCGGTTGTTTCTTTAAATGGAACACTTGAATATAAAGATAAAATTGTACTTCTTAAAGCATATGGTGATATTTGTTTATTATTATTGTCTTCTAAAGAATTTAAGATATCATTTATATAATCAGGAGACGGACCAGTTCCGCCCACAAGAGAGTAAGCCAAACTTTCAGTTGAGGTTCCGTTATTTATACTAAATGTTGCCATATATTAAAAAATAAATTCAAATTGACCATTACCTGTATAACTACAAGTTGCCATAGTTCTGTAAATTCTATAAGTTGTATAAAAAGAAGACAACCCAGCGGTAGAGTAAGTAAATGCTGAAAAAGTAAGAGAACTCACATCATGTATTATAAATCCATTTCCATCTTTTATTAAAGATAATTCTGGATAACTATATGGATAAGCAAAATATAAATATCCACCACCAACAGCAGGCATAACAACCGACTGAGAAGGTCCTGTATAAGGAAAAATAGTTCTACTGGATGTTTGACTAATATGTATATCTTGAATCATATTACTATTAAAAACACTACCATAATCACCAAATAAAAGTAAAAACGGATGAACAAATTGTATAGAAGCAGTAGCACTATGTGAGAATCCTGTAGGATAACCAGATGCAGTAAAGACAGTAGGTACCCACTGGTCAGATGCTGAAAAAACATAATCAATTACACCTGATGCTAAACTCGAAGTAGTACCAGCAGCAGTTCCGCTAAATCCATTACCTGGACTTGCTGAAAATGAAAATCCTCCAAATGGAGCAGAATATGTAGTACCAGATATAACAAAATCAGCAATATATTCATTATCATCTCTAGCATATGAAGTCAAATTATAAGTAACCACTACAGAAGGAGTTGTACCTACTTCTGCAAATGTCGTACCAGTAAAAGGATTCACAACACTAAGGCTTAAAACGGGAGGCACATAGGGATAAAGTAATTTTCTCATAACCTCTACAATAGGCCAATTCTGGTAATTACCAGTTACTGATGTAGCGTCATAAGTAAAAGCCGAAAAAGAAGATCCTATTCCAATACCACCAACTGTTTGAGGTACCATTGCATCTTCAATAAATTCTAAAGAATATCCATTAACATTACTTGGACTACCATAGATATTAGTAACTGCCGTTGGACTACCTATATTAGCAATTGTAACATTTGTATCATCCCATCTAAGATATCCATTTGGATAAGTTCCATAATATCTTAAAATTCTACCATTAGAAGCAGAAGCAGCAGTTTCTGCAATTGTTGGAAATACAATACCATTAATAGCGACTCTACCTTGTTGAGAAACTATACTTATTGGTCCCTCAAATAAAGAAGGATTTCTTATCTCTAAATTTATACCTAATGATGATGTTCCAACAACAGATTCTATATAAGGAGCATATGTATGTAAATTTGAATTAGTACCAGCTAAAATTGAAATCTTGGTTGAACTTTGTGTGGCTGAGTCATCTTTAGTATTAAAGAAATAAATATCAGAACCTAAGGTACTAAGTAAAGTATTATCTAAAATATCTAAATTACCAAAAGACCTCTTACCTAGAAGTATCTTTTTCTTGATATCTCTATCATCTGGATTACCAGAATCAATTCCTATATACTCATTACTTGTTAATATACCGGGAGTTGTTATCTTAAATGCCGAATTAGCCCATGCTGATAAAAAAGCATCTCTCACATCTCTTGGTGATATTAACTTTTGTGTATTATCTGGTAATTCTTGAACAACAGAAAAAACATTCTGTTTTCTCACACTCTCGATAATTGTTCCTACGTTTATACTATAAGTAGCCGGCATTAATATATTCCTTTTTTGTATATATTAAAATATCCAACTACAAATAAAAAAGTCTGATAATTAATTACCAGACTTTCTAAATATTTTTTCAATTGATTTTTTTCTTCTATTTACTCTTAGAATAGAATTATACCAGACTCTAAAATATGGTAAAGGCATAATTTAATTAAATAAAAAATCTATTCTTAATAAATCTTTTACTTTTGCTGTTGATAAATTCAAGTCATCAAAGTTAACCCTATCGTGATTAATAGTGATATCAATATCCATCAACTCACTCATTTCTTTTGTGAAACCATCAGGATTATTCAAATTTACAGCTCCTTGTATAATATTATTATCTTTGTCTTTAGCAACAGTAGGATTACCATCCTCATCTTTTTCTGTATATTTTTCTAAAATTCTTTTTTCAGCCTTTAATTTATCCTCAACAATAGAAGAGATTTCTTTTAAAATTCTAGTAAGCCTAAAAGCAGAACCCGCATTTATATCCATTTCAATTAACTGATTAAGAGCTTCAATAGTTTCAGCGTTTAATTGTGAATTTTTTATTATTATAGACATAGTTTTTGTTTTATTTTTTATATTATAAATTATTTAATAGGTTTAATCTTTTATCAATAATGTCAAAATAATTTTTATCCTTTTCGATTAAAATAAAATTTCTATTAAGATTAACACAAGCATGGCCGGTTGTACCAGTACCAGCAAAACAATCCAAAACAATATCTCCTTCATTACTGTGTTTTTTTATTAAATCAGAAATTAAACTTAAAGGTTTTTGTGTTGGATGTGAATATCTTTCTTTACCATGACATATTGGATAACTATAATAACCATTATCATATTCAGAGTTAAAAGTTGGTTTTTTTCCCTTTACGAATGTAAAGAAGTACTCAGCAGCATTAGATAAATAATTGATTTTAGAATTAACAGGAACAGGATTTGTTTTCATCCAACAACAAACTCTGTGTTGATTGAACTTATATTTATCAGCACATTCTTTAAGTTCAGTAGATTTCCAAACATCATAAAAAATTACTAAAGTTCCACTGTTTTTTAATACTCTTTTAAATTGTAAAAATAAATTTTCCCAATCAATTTCTTTTTTATCCCAATCACCAAAATCTATCGAGATATTATATTTAGTCTTTAATTCATCAGGTGTGTTTAAAGAATGTTTTTTAAAATTAGAAGACTTTGATATGTTATAAGGAGGGTCAATAATAATAAGACTTACTGAATTATCGTCTACTTTAAGAATTTCTTCATAACAATCACCAAAAATAATCATAATTTATATATTAGACGACATGAGGCTTCTATAAAAAAATATATAAAATAAAAATATACTATATGAGTATATCAGGATTCTTAAAAGGAATTTTAAACTTACAAAAGAAAGTAGATTTGAAATTACTACCTTCACAAGGTTTATTTTATAAAGATGATTTTCAACTTTACATAAAGAAGGTAGATTTAACAGATATAATCGAATACGAATATAAATATGTAAAAGAAGATTTAGGATTAATCATATCCAAAGTAAAAAAAATTGTTGAGAAAAGTATAATTATAAAAAATGATTATACATTTGATGATATAAAAAGCGTTGATATTATTTTTTTATTCTTAGAAATAGTTAGATTCTCAAAAGGTAAACCAATAGAAATAGATTATATAGATTCAGGAATAGATAAGAAAATTGAATTTAACCCAATATTTTTTAATTACTACAAAATTGATGAATCTACAATGAATCATTATGATGAGGTAAACAAAGAATTTTTTATTGATGATTATAAATATTCATTACCAACTATCGGAGTTGAGAACTCACTTACTAACTTTTTAATACACAAGTCAAAATCAATAGACTCAGCATCATACAATAACTATTCATATGACTTTACATTTTTTGTTAACGGTAAAAATGTACTATCGTTTTCGGAAATTGAAAATCTAATACAAATATTTAACTTTGATTTAGAAGAAGATGAGAAATTGAAAATTAAAAAAATAGTAAATAAATTCCAACCTTTACAAAAATACTCACTTATCAAAAATGGAAAATTTATTGATATAAATTCTAAAATAGATTTAGAAAATATTTGGAAATAAAAAAACCCACTAATAGTGGGTTTAATTTTAGTTAAGTTTAATAGCATTAATCTCATTGTAAAGAGCCTTCTTGTCTAACTCCATCATCTTCATTATATCAAAGACTTTGTCGCTGAAGCCAGCTAAAGCAAAGACGTTTTGTTCTGGAAATTGAAGTGTAGAATATCCAGCCAAATCCCAAGAATAAACATAAGGATTAGCTCCAAACTTACTCTTATAAGACTTAAACTCAGAAGCTGGTGAAGTATAACCAACCCAACCTTGCATATCAGAAAGGATTATAATTCGGTCGTACTTTTTGTTAGCCTTTTGGAAAATAGAACGGAAGTTTGTACCACCACCAGAATATCTGAATGAGTTTCTAATAGTCATAACAGAATCCATTGGATTATAAGACTTATAATCAGCATTGGTAGCAAATGTCATAACATCACAGCTATTAGCCTTTGCAACAATAGATCCAAATAATGAATCTATTTCAGAAGGTCTACCACTCATAGAACCAGAAACGTCCATAACAAGTAATGTTTCACCATCAAATTTAGGAACATTCTGGACCGAAACTTCAAGTGCTCCATTAATAGCAACAAGAACGTCACGAACTTCTTTAGAAGAACCAATTTTGTTGATTTCTTCATAAGCGGTCGCAAAACGGAATGGTAAAACTCTAGATGATTTAATCATCTTTTCATCTACCAACATTTCACAAGCCGCCTTTACAGAAGAAGGTGATTGATTAATAATATTTCTTAGATTTCTAAGAAGTGCAAAATAACCAATCTTTCTTGTTGAAATAAGTTCAGACCAAGCATCTGACTTCAACTGAGCCAAATCTTGTTCGGAATCGGATTGTTGACCTACAGCAGATAACTTAGATTCCCAAGTATCTGTTGATTTCAACTCACCTTTTATAAGAAGTTCAAGAGCTTCTTTATTTCTTTGAGTTGGAACAGGATGAACGATGTTAACAATGTCAACCAACTTAACTTCTTTATTCTCTCCTTTATATTTGGACAATTGATATCCATCAAATTTATCAAAAGCTTTAGCAAATCCTTTCTTTAAGGAGTTTGGAAACTTTGGATTTTCTTTATCGGTTTTATAAGCCAAATAGTAAGAAAGAATCTCAGTCATATCATCAACACGAACAACTACTTTGTTGTAAAAATCTTTACCCCACTCAGCTCCATTCAATTGTGAAGTTAATTCAGCAGCAAGTGCATGTGTCACAGAACGCATTCCGAATTTGTCTCTTGCAAAAATAGCAGATTTAGCAATAAATTCCTTGTCTTTAATCTTTTCTGATAATTTTTTCAAATCACTCAATGTTGTTTGAGCATTTTTGTAGAATTGGTCATTAACAAAAGAAGTTAGCAATAAAGATACAAGAGCCAATTCATTTGACTGTGAATAAGCTTGACCACCGGCTAAGTTTTCGGTAAGTGTTTTTTGCTTTGGTAATGTTGTGTTAAATTTTGACATAACTTTTATTTATTTTTATTAATTTTATTTTTGTTCTTAAACTTTTTATAAAAAAAAAGACCAGACTAACATCTCTGTTAAATCTGGTCTTTATATAATGTTGCAAACAAGATAATTTAGCCTGAGCGTTACAAAGAATTCTCCCAAAAACTTTGCCGATAGTTAGTGACCATCTCACTTGACCCTTACGTGGTATCTTTCGGACTTTTTCACCTCAGTCCATCTTTCAGGATCTTTTCGGTAGTCTTAGCTGTCGCCATAGACACTCTTCATCATAGTTGTAAATTTAAGTACGAAGTATCTCAAACTATCGCTATGTTTGCTTAATAAACTATATATTGACCAGAGTAAACTGATAAAGAGTGTTTTTTCAATCCGCGAAGTAACTCTCTATCTCACTACTGGAGTAGTTTCTTTTATTAGTATGTTAAAGAACGTTTTACTTTTAGTTGACAAAATTAAAAAGTTTAATCAACGTTGACAAAATTTTTAATTTTTTTTCTTAAAAGTAGATTATATATCAACCCTCAAAATTTCGATTTTTTCGAGGGTGGATTTTTTATAGCACAAAAAAAGGAGAAAGTTTTTTCTCCTTAAATATTTTATTTTAATTTTATTCAAAATTCTTTAATATAGAATCTAAAAGAGGACTATCAAATTGACTATCAATATAAGCCATTTCAATTAAACCACCTCTATAATCATCCACCTCATTAAAAAGGTTAATCAAAGCAGGTGAAGCATTACCAGCATATTCATCATCTAAAGAAGCTCCTGTTTTTGATTTGAATTCATCTTTTGATGAATAGATATCAAATTTTTTATTACCGGCTCTTCTTTCATATATCTCACCATTATTCATTAATAAGATAAGGTTTGTATCAGAAAGTAAATCAGTTAAAAAAACATTAATTCTAACTCCATTATTTAAGAATTCATTTATTTCGTTTTCATTGATTTCTTCGTCTTCAATTGATTCATTGAATTTTCTCAAGTGTTTCATATTTATAATTGTTTTTTATAAGAGTATATATTAAAAAAAAAGAGAGACTTTTCAGTCTCTCTTTTTTAATGATTAAGCTCCACAAGCCAAACAATCGTCTGGGTTATCAAGTGAACACGAGATTTCAGACATTTGGTCTTCAACTGATTTCTTAGACTCTTCTTGAACAGTGAACTTAACAGCATCTGATGCTGATTTGTTTCTCAAGTAGTAGATACCAGTTTTTAGATTGTTTTTCTTTTCTCTATAGAATCTTGGTTTACCATCTTTATCATAAACAACTTCAATATTATCTCCTTGTGGAATAATTGGTTGTCCATTAGAATCCATCATAAAGTTTCTACGACCCCATCCATAAAAGTGCATTGAAGTTAATTTAGCAAAATTAGGAGAATCCATAAAGATATTCATTGATTGTGTTTGGTCAATGAAAGCTCCTCTATCAGCAGCCATATCAATAACATCTTTTTGTTTAATCTCATAAACAGTTTTGTAAATCTCTTTCAAACTAGTTGGTACTTCTTGAATATTCTGAACAGATCCATTTTCAACAACAATCTTTCTTCTTAAATCATCACTCCAAACTCCTAACTTAACTAATTCCTTAACTAAGTATTTGTTTACTAAGATAAATGTACCAGAAAGAACACCTCTTGTGTACATATTTGATGTTTGTGCCTCACAAGATGCTTCATTACCTAAGATAGATGCTGTAGAAGCAGTTGGCATGATACAAGTTGTTAAAGAGTTTCTAACACCGTGTTTCTTAATGTCTTCTCTTAATTTATCCCAATCCCATCTTTTAGTAGGTTTAGTATGCCATAAATCAAATTGGAAATTACCTTGAGAAATTGGAGAACCTTTATATGTTGGATAAACACCTTGTTCTTTAGCTAAATCACAAGAAGCTTTCATCGTAGCGTAATAGATAGTTTCAAATATCTCTTTGTTTATAACTTTTGCTTCTTCTGAATCATAAGAAATACCAGTCATAAAGAATACGTCTGCTAATCCTTGAACACCTAATCCAATAGGTCTGTGTAATAGGTTAGAGAATCTAGCCGCCTCAGATGGATAATAATTAACATCAATTACATTATTCAAGTTAATAGTAGCTGAATAAGCAACTTCATACAATTTATTGTGATTATAAGTTTTATTTTTATTAACAAACTTAGGGAGAGCGATTGAAGCCAAGTTACAAACAGCAGTTTCATTCACAGATTCTCTACCATAGAAATCACCTAATCCAATACTTTCAAGTAATTCTTTATTATTAAGAATTTCTTTTTGTATTTTGGTGACACCTGTTGCCTCAACGATTTCAGCACATAAGTTAGAACTTCTAACAATACCAATGTTAGATTGATTAGATTTCTCATTGATAGAATCTTTATAAAGAATATAAGGAGTTCCTGTTTCAATTTGAGATTCTAAAATTTTATTCCAAACTTCTCTAGCTTTAAGAGTTCTCTTAACTTTACCTTCTTGTTCATACTTAATGTAAAGATTTCTAAATTCTTCACCGTAAGTTTCATTCAATCCAGCACACTCATGAGGACACATTAAAGACCAATCTTCATCTAAGTCAACTCTTTCCATAAATAGGTCATTCATCCACATAGCTAAGAAAAGGTCACGAGCTCTAATCTCATCTTTACCTTGATTTTTTCTTAAATCTAAGAATTCCATAATATCACCATGCCAAGGTTCCATATAAATAGCGATTGAACCTTTTCTTTTACCACCTCCTTGGTCAACCGCTCTTGCAGTTTCATTGAAGATTTTCAAGAAAGGTATAATACCATTTGATGAACCATTTGTACCAGCGATATAAGTTCCCTTAGATCTAACTTTATTGAAAGAAATACCAATACCACCCGCGTTTTTAGAAATCTGAGCTGATTCTTTAAGAGTATTGAAAATACCTTCGATTGAATCAGATTCTGTGTCTAATAAGAAACAAGAAGACAATTGAGGTCTACCTGTACCAGAGTTGAATAATGTTGGAGTTGCATGTGTGTAAAATCCTTCTGATAATGTGTTATATGTTTCGATAACTTTTTCAAGATTCTCACCCCATATCTGTAGAGCGGTTCTCATATACATATATTGAGGACGCTCAGCGACTCTGCCATTGATTTTCAACAAGTAAGATTTCTCTAAAGTTTTAAATCCAAAGTAGTCAAAGTTGTGGTCTCTAGAGTGAACGATCGCAGAGTCTAATTCATCAGCGTGTTTTTTGACAATGTTACGAAAATCCTCAGATACAATTGGTGAGTGTTTACCCGTATTAGGATCCACATACTTATACAAATCAGAAACTGTTTCCGAAAAACTCTTCTTTGTTTCTTTGTGTAAAGCGGTGATTGCTAATCGAGCTGCCAATACCGAATAATCTGGGTGTTTTGTAGTCAACGAAGCCGCTGTTTCCATTGCTAATTGGTCTAACGTAGATGTTAAAATATCTGGAGCTACTCCCGCGATTACTTTTTGTGCTACATCAAAAGGTGAAATCCACTTCTGATCCAATCCATAAGTTTGTTGAGTAATTCTGTCTAAAATTTTGTCTAACATTACCGGTTCTTTCTTTCCATTTCTTTTTATTACTTTTATCATGCTTATTATTTAATTTTTTTTGTTTGTTATATATTGTTGTTGTTTTATATCCAAAAAACTTCAAAATTGATTTTTAAGAGGTTTTTTATATTGACAATTTTTAATTTTTTTCAATTAGTTTTTACAAAAAGTCTATGTTGTTTAATTTATTTAAGTTATACTTAAATTTAGTATTATTTAAAATTTTTGTTATTTTTTCCAATTCAACTTCATAAATATTTTCATAAGAATCTACTTTAAATACTGAAGATTCATAATCAGTTTCTATCACAACTCCAGTGATAAGTTTCTCTTCTTCAAACTCATCAATCCAAAGAAATTCTATTTCTGTACCTTGGTAAATATTTCTATTTGTAATTTCTTTTGAGTTTTGAGTTTTACCAATATGGTCTTGTAATTCTGAAATAATTAAATTTCTCCATTTGTTATCTAATAACTTAAACATATTGAATAGATTATCAGAGAAGTAAATAGCTAACTCATTGAATAATTCAATATTTGTAAAACTCTCATCTTTTAAGTCACCTTTTAATAACGAGTAATAATTGTTAAAATCGACTCTAGATGGCTTTCTTCTATTATTAAGAAAGTTAATAGAAGTGTTTTGTTTTAATACATCATAAACTCTTTCTTTAACCAACTTAGCTCTTACATAAGACTCATTGTCAATAGATTCGGTGTGATAAGATGATGATTTATCTACTTCAATGCTATCTTTTCGATAGTTAACATAACCATCCAAAGAATCATCTTCTGTATTTTCTTCTTTTTTACCCTTAAAAATAGAATCATATTTTAATGAGTGTTTACCTTCGATTTTGTGTTTAGATAAAACAATACTCTCATCCTCTTCTGTGGTCGGTTTTGGTTCATCTTCCTCGGTTAATTCCAATTCATCTTCATCAATTTCAATTATGATATCCATATCAGAATCATCCTCTAGTAGTAAAGAATCACTATCCGAGTCTTCATCTTCCGATTCATCAGAATCCGGTTCATCCACAAATTCAGAACTTGATTCTTCATTTTCATTATCGAAGTCAGAGTCGAAGTCTTCTTCATCGTCTATACGCTTTTTTGCCATAGAAAAATTTTTATTTTTATATAATCCTAAAATTATTTTGTTTATTGATCTAAAAACTGATCATTCTCAAGTGTTAGGTAAGTTGAGTTGAGATTAATCCTTATCTGTGATTTCAAGAAATCACCATCTCTTTGTTTCAGTAATTTAAATCTGAATAAATTTTGCCTTTTCATTTCTTCTGTTCTAATTATAGCAAAAAATGTATCAGCAGTCTCAGCAATTGCCTTAGATTCAGGAACACTTTCTAATGTAATATCAGATGAGTTCCAAGCATCTTTTGCAACTTGAACACCAGTAATAACTGGACATTGATATTTTGCTCCTAATGCTCTTAATCCCTCTGCTAAGTGTTTACCCTTAGTGTAAAGATTATCAGCACCTAATCCTTTAGGAGCAGCGACTAATGTTATATAATCAACTATGATTAAGTCTATCTTTATATCTCTTTTTTCTTTTAACTTCTGAATATAATTATCAAAGTCAGCAACTGTAGCCGTACCAGCCGCCCAAAATTTACTCATAATCTTACCAACTTTCTTATCAAAAATATCACCACCTTCTGAATGACTCAAAGCAGTGATTTTCTTTTTGATTAAATCAGTATCTTTTGATACTGTATCATAATCATTGATAGGAATTTTAAGTCTCATAGCTCCTAATCTTTTCATGACCTTTCTCTCACTCATTTCAAGTGTTATGTAAAGAACATTATAACCAGAATCTGCTGATTTAACAGCAAAATTTTGCATCCATAAAGACTTACCATTATTAGTTTCAGCCATAATACAATTAAGTGTTTGTATATCCCAACCACCACCTAACATATGGTCTAATGTTTCAAAACCACTTCTGATTTTAAATTTAGAACTATCCTGAACGTGTACCTCCGGGTCGTCAAAGTCAGCACCCATATCTTCATCTTGTACGAAATTTAATGAAGACATTTCATTAACGATAGATTTTATTTTATCAGCGGCTTCAATTGCCTTTTCAAAGTCAGAGATACTATCAAGATTTCGAGTCTCATCAATAATATCAACAGTTCCAGTTTTTAGTCTATTAGAAAGAACCCAAGCATTAAACTTAGGCTCGATGAATTGTTTTTCATCGTATTCTTTTAAGTCTACATGAAGTATTGATTTTAAGATTTCTTTTGTGATGATTCCTTCTTTATCTTCTAAGTTGACCATGTCAAGTATCTGTCTAGGAGTAGGAACAGCAATATCAGATGACTGAACCATATAACTTCTAACAACACCATAAACAAATTGTATTTCAGAATTTCTGAAAAAATATGGTTTAACTACATCAAAAAACTTTTTGTACTTTAGAATATAATTGAAGAAAACTTTCTCTAACTGAGGGGTCATTAATTAATAATTTTTTCTTATTGTTATATGAAATCAAATTATTAAGTTTATTTTATTGCTCTTTGATTAAGTCACCCTCTTCAGAACTCGTTGCATCTCCAAAAGTCATGTCTCCAAATTTTTGTATTAATGGCGTCTCGATCTCATCAATGACTTCTTTAGCTACTTTATCTCCAATTCCTAGTTTAGACTTAATTTTTTTAATCAAATCAATTATACCATGTTTAGCAATTATTGTACCAACACCTACACCAAGACCAATAAAGTTCTGAGGTAAAGTTTCTAAATTTAAATCATATTTACCTATCAAATAAAGTACACCATTCATTATTGGAATAAACATTGAAGTATAAGCAAACATATCAATAAATCCACCAACAACAGCTCCTATGTGTTTCGTGATTAAGTAAAATATTGGTTTTACAGATTTTAGAGATTTAATAAGCTTTTTAATTATACCATTACCAACTCCTCTCATTTTTAGTTCTTCGAGTAATGATTTAGAATCATTGGTAATAGAATCCTCTTCTTTCTCATCTTTGTATTTTCTTTCTTCAAGATATATAATAGAAATTGCAGCAATTGTCATCATTACTATAATCTCTGGTGTCTTTTCTATTTCTAGTGAAGTATTTCTGATTATAGCGTCTACAATAGGATAAAAAGATCCAATACCAGCACCAAAAGTTGCAATAAGTCTAAAGTTTAATTTTAAATCTGAAATGATTTTGTTTTGGAGGCTAACATATTCATTATCTAAATTATCTGATTCATTTAATAAACCATCCAAAGCATTTATAAATTCCAACGCTAATTCTTCATTATGTAAGTCGCTATATCTTTTTATCCTATTCATAAACTATATATTAATTTCAATTTTTATTAATCTACTTCTTCATAATCTGAGTTAAATTCCTCATATCCACCTTCAACGTCAGTTAACTTAAAGTATTTACCTTCTGGTTCGTAATTCATAGCCCACTCACCTTGAGCATAATAAAATGTATCCATATAAGGAAATCCATCTTCACTAAATTTAAATACATCAGGAACTCTTATTTTAGTTAATAAATGATTTTCTTCTCCATCTTTAACAAAGGCAGAACAACCACTTATATTTCTTTTTTTATAATACCAACCATTATTTTGAGCATATCTAACAAATTTATGATAATCTTTATCATACACATAATAAACTCTATCCATAATAGTTCTATTCATATGGTCTATCCAAAATAAAGCTCTTCCTAAAATCTCATCGTTATCATTTAATAAAACCAAAATACTACAAGTAGGACAATATCCATAAAACTCAACCAGATTTAGTTCATCATTCATACAAGAGTTTATAAGAGGATTAGATCTATCTTCACCAAAGTGATAAAAATTAGACTTGTATGTGTTTTTAATATCTGTTCCTGTGAATATTTCAAATCTTGAATTATCATCTACTGAAGACTTCCATTTATTTACAAAATCTTCAACAGATTTATCCGTGAATGTACTCGGAAAAAACTTATGTATAAATCTACCGACTTTTATATCAGTTCGATTTTTTTCCCATAACTCATCATTAGACTTTATTGTTCTAATATCACCTTGATATGATGATAACTTATGAGAGTCTGTGTAAGATATTGTATCATCTGTGTTACCAACAGATATCAAAGTATATTCTTTATAAGCATTAGAATCATATAGTTGCTTAAATGCGGATGATATAAAAGAATTTCCAATGTTGTCCAATTTTATCATAAATTCATCCGAAAATACTACTGGTAAAACTATTTTTGTTTTTGATTCACTGATAAAGTCTAAATATCTGAACAATTTCATATTATATATATTAAATACAGAAAAATGAAATTAAAACTTAATATATATAATTACAGAAAAAAATAATACACCTTATGAAATACCTTAAAAAATTCGAAAGCTTTGACCAATCACTGAATCTTGGAAGATTCTCCGAAGAGGAAGAAGAGTTAAACATGAATCCTAACATGATGGAAGAAGAGGAAGAAGAGTGTGCAACTTGTTCTGATGATGAGGATGAAGATGATAATTATGATGAATACACTTTTTCAAGTGAACTTGAAAATGATGATGATAATGACGATGAGGATGAAGATGATGAGGATGTACAAGCTCATAGAATCAGAAGATGGGGTGACGAAGTTGTTGAAAAGAAAAAGGTAAATGCGGGTCTTCAAGCTTATTTAGATAAGAAAGCAGGTAAAAAAGAAGATAAGAAAGAAGATAAGAAAGAAACCGGAAAATCAACTGAAAAAGAAACAACTTATGGTAAATCAGAACTCAAAAATCCAGAAAAGGCGGATTTAAACAAGAATAAAAAAATATCTGGTTACGAAAAAGCGAGAGGAAAAGCTATTCAGAACGCAGTTCAGGATGAAAAAGAAGAAAAAAGTGGTAAAGGTTTGACTGCAGCACAAAAGAAACTTCCAGCTGGTTTACAAAAAGCTATCGCGGCTAAAAAGAAATAATCTTAATATAAAATTAAAAACCCACCAATCGGTGGGTTTTTTTTATGCCTTAACATTAACATTTATCTTTTTAATAGCTTCTTGAATCCATTCAGGAATAAAATGAGAAGAGTGTTTCATCACATCACCAAATCCACCATCAATAATAATAGTATCTGCGTAATCCATATCAGATCTAACAGGACGACCAGTCATTTGTATCAAACCAGCAACTGTTTTCCAAGAATACCAATCAGGATTATTAGACTGTCTTAGTTTATTTTTTTGAGAACCAAGACTTGGATAAGGAACTTTAGCAATAATCTGAAATCGAGCATCATCATTATCAAAACTAACACCGGTATCCATCGACGGACTAACAATAACTGTTGGTTTATCAGACTCTTTATGAAATTTCAACATTTCGTCTTTATTAGAAGAATCATGAAATATCAATCTAGGATCCTTAATTGAGTTTTCTATCCATTTAGCCAACTCAAATGAGTTAGTATGAATAATACCTTTTTTATTCTTATACTTATCCAATAACTTCTTTATATAAGGAATATATTTCTTAAATGTTTCTTCTTTTGACTTATAAGACATCTTACCCAATGGCATATAAAAGATAGGTCTGTTTCTTAATGGAAAAGGAGATGGTATAGAGTAGTAAACTGCTTTACTAACATCAAGACCATTAAGTTGACAAAATAAATTTTTATCAAGTATTGTACCAGACATTAAAAAAACCATATCATACTGAGAGAAAACATACTTATCAAGGTAATCGTAAGCCCAAATAGGCTCAAGTGATAACTCTTTTTGTCTTGTCTTTTCATTCCAATTAGATTCAAGTACCCAATTATTTGTATTTTCTTTATACTCTTTAAGAAAAACCTCAATCTTCAACTGATACTGTTTTAAGTCAGTAACCAATTGCATCACCTTAACATCGGTATTTTTTGTTTTCAATAATTTAGATATCTTTAGATCTCGTTTATCTTCTCTTATGTTTCTTCTTTGAGTAGAAAGACCACCTTCCATTTGTTCAACAGTTGTAACAATCTCACCAGATAAGTATTTTAGAAAATCGACATAATCCAAGATAGAAGACACAGATTTAAGTTTTTTAATAACTTCACTTTCATTTGAGAACTTAAACTTCTTTACGACTGTTTCGGTTATCTTGATACTAATAAAGTCAGACATAACATCATCAAACTCGTGAGATTCATCTACAATCAAAACTCTAGCATCTCTACTTTCCATTAATTTTGGATTATAAATAGAATAAAGAATGTATAAATAGAAATTGGTTAGTGAAATACCACCACTAATAAAATTTTCTCTAGAGTATGAGTAAGGACAAGACTCACAAGAAGTTTTATTTAATCTATTAAATTCCGAACCCTGAGCACAAGAACAAGAATAAGACTCACATTCGTAATTATCTTTACCTTTTAAGTCAGAAATTGATTCATAAGTACCAGAATATTGGTCTTGTAAAATCTTACTATTTGTAATTATATCTACTCTAGCTGTTTTATTAACATTTCTTTTATACCAATCAGATATCATAAGAGCCAAATGACTTTTACCAGAACCTACAGGTAAGTTCAGTAAAAAGAATTTGTTTGTTTTATTCTTTTGATACTCTGATTCTATGAAACTTAGGGCGTCTTTTTGTTCTTTTCGAGGTTTGTACTTAGACAAGTCTTTCTTTAATGACATTAAATATAATTTTTTTTACATGAATTATACTTTTTTTTAGGTTTTTGTTTGGAAAATCGATTATTTGATGGTTTTTTATAATATATAAGTAAAACATCCTCAAAACCATGATTATACTACATTATGATGAGTTCGGCTCATATCTGACAACAGAAGACATCAGAGATTACATAATTTCACTTTTTAATGAAGGAATTAATACTGAAGAAGAAATTTTAGATATGTGTATAGAAAACTTCGGATTCATGCATTTGTCTATGATAGAATCGGCATTATATGAAGACTAACATATTAAACTTCACAGATTTTAGTAATAATCAAACTTTATACGTCTTTGACTTTGACGATACATTAGTAAATACTCCAAGTTTTGAGGATAAAGCTAAAGAGTTTATTGGTGAAAATTTATCAACAAAAGATCTTCTTATCAAAGCAGTAGATGAAATTGGTGTAAATCTTCTACAATTGAATTATCAAGATGGTAGAATTTACTTAAATGATCCAAAGGAACAAATACCAGTAGGTAGAAATTGGGTGAGAAAAGGAAGTAGAATATATCTAATCACACCAGATGAATTTTGTTATACCGAAGATAGTTTACCAAATACATTAAAAGAATGGTCTGAACTTTATAAAAAAGTAGAAAACAAATGTATAGTTACAGCTAGACCAGAAGGTGTTAGACAAATGATAATTGATACACTTAGTAAGTTAGGATTAGAGTTACCAAAATATGGACTACATATGTTACCAAAAGGCAGATCGAATTCAGGAATTTGGAAAGGTGAGAAAATCGTTGAAATAGTAAACCAAACAGAATTCAAAAAGGTTATATTCTTAGATGATAATCCTAAATATATTAAAAAAGCGACTAAGGTAGTAAAAGAAAAACTCCCAAATTTAATCTGGGAGCCAATAAGAGTTCATTAAATCTCAGCTTCTAGTTTCTTAATCTCATCTAGAATTTCTTTTAACTCTTCTTTTTTATTCATCATAATCTTCTTGTTCTTTTTACGATCAGCGTAAACATCCTCCAACATCCTCAAAGTTGGTGATGGTCTTTTTTCAAAAACAACACCATTGACACAAACAACGTGCTTATCCAAATCAATAGGTCGATTATTTGAGCATTTAGATTTATCCTTTTCATCTTGAACACCCACAAATGTTTCAGGTGCTATAAAGAATTGTCTTTGTGTTGTAGGATACAAAGAAGCAAAGTCATAACAAACAACCCACTGATTCAACCCAACAACTGGATCCTTTACCCAACCACCAGCAATTGTGGATTCTGCATCTCCTTTCTCATCTCTAAAAAGAACAATGTTATCCATCTCACGGAATCTGTTTCTTAAAACGCCTTCTGTAATAGCAAGTGAACCTAGGGCATTATTCATTTGTGAAACAACATCAACAATTCTAATACGAGCCAATGATGAAATCGCATAAATAATTGAAATGTAGTTACGAGATTCATGAATCTTTTGCACTAGAACCGAATCGACCGCGTTATAATACATAAAAGTCTCAAAATCATCTTCATAAAGTTTCTGTAAAGATCCGTTATATTTAATCTTTTCAACACCAACAAGTTTACTAGCAACAAAGTCTAATGATGATGACTCTTTTACTTTAATAGAAGTATCACAGATTTCATATAACTGCATGTAATCAAAAATCATTCTATGAGCAGGTACCTCAAATTCAGTAGACCATATTTTATTCATCTTTTTAGTTAAAGAAGAAACAGCAGGATCGATTTTATATTCTTTGCCATTAACCCATTTAGATATCTTTCTAGAACGATTTACTAAATATAACCAGTCATATTTAAGGAAGTTCCATCCAGTTAAAATAGGCATTTTAGGAATCATCTTATAAAAGAAAGAATACAACATATCAAATTCATCATCGTATTTGATGTATTTAAATTTGTACTCAGTGCCAAACTTCTCAAAATACTTATTAGTATTTTTTGTGATTCTGTCTTGCATATCTTCTGGCATATCTTTCAACCCAAGAAGTATTATTTTATCATCATAAACAATAGAAATAGAAAGAACTTGTGTAGAAGCTCCTTCTTTTGTTACATTACCGTTTATGTCTTTTATATCAGCTGCTTCCGGAAAACCATCAACGATTTCCGTTTCAATATCTATAAAATATATCTTAGGTAAATTGAACTCAAAGATTTCATCTTTTTCATGCTCAGGTAAAGCATCTAAAAACTCATAAATTGCATATCTATCTGGGTGATTTACTTCAATCTGTTTAACCGACTTATCATCCCAAGAACGGAAAGTAGGATGTCTCTGAGGATCATTATCTTCACAGGAAACATATTTCATTGGATTATCCCAAGAAAAATATTTTAATTTAATATCACCAGTTTTATCAACATAACTAACTACTAGTTTTTTACTATTCGATAAATATTGTGTTTCTACAAGCATTTTAATTTGTATTATTTTTATAAATATTATACAATTTAATGAGATTAAGTTTTTAATAGATACTCAATATTAAAAAAGTTATTATAATTTTGATTATTAGATAAAATAGCTTATCTTTGTTAGACAATTAAAAAATCACTACGACATGAAAACACTTTTTGAAATCAAACAAAGTCTTTTAGAAAAAAATTACACAAAGAAAAATCTTAAAGTTAAGATTAATTTGGCTAAATTAGCAATCTTAATCACTTCTGAAATGACTATCACATTGATTACCACAATTCCATTTATTATTGGATTCTCATTTTTTGAATTCAATACACAAATTGCTATCATTTATGTAGTTGCTCACTTTTTATTTTATGCTCTTTACTTAAAGAAGTCATACAAAAAAGAATTATTACCAACTCACTTAGAAGCTAAATTAGAACTTCAAGCTTTGAGAGAAATCAAATCTACCAAATAAAAAAAACCCCACTATAAATAGTGGGGTTTTTTAATATTAAAATTAATTATAATTCACCAGATAACGAAGCACCAGTAGTAATTAAAATTGGACCAACTAAAACAGCTGTAATAACAGCAACAACAGGAACCCAAGCAACTGAATATAACATCACACCACCAATAGCACCTAACATACCATATCCTTGTAAACAAGCAACTCCCCATGTTAATAAACCAGCTAAAGAAGCACTTAATCCCAAATATCTAATAACTCTACCAGTAATAAACTTCCAGTCAATTTCTTCATTTAATCGAAGACTTTCAGTGACTTCGTCTTGTACTTCTTTAAGAGCTTCAATAGTTTCTTGTGGATTACTTTTCATTTCTTCAAGTTTAGCTTTATCTTCAGCAGGTAGATCGCTAATTCTTTTTTGTAATTCTTTTAAGAATTCTTGAATTTTAGGGTCTTCTTTTCTACTTTCTAACTCGGATTTAATTTTTTCACCAACTTCTTGAGCAGCTTTATCTTTTAAGCCTGAAAAAAAGTTTTTAATTTTTTGGTAAATATCACCAAAAAATCCTTCTTCTTCATTAATTGAGAAATTTTCAAAAGTTTTAACATATTTCATGTCTAATAGTTTAATTTTTATAATGTATATATTAGATTGAAAAAGTCATTTTTTATAATTAAGTTATTAGAAAGTACAATCAAAGTAATCTAACGTGATATCATTTTTTTTATCAATAAATAATAGTTCTGTTCTACGCATTATCTGATACTCATAATGATAACCGGTTTTAAATAATGTTCTAATGAATGGAATCTCATCACTAAAATTAACTTTGGAACTGTCTATCATCAAACAAAGACATTTTTCGTCATCTTCAGAGTTATAACCAGTAATTTCACCTTCATAATCTCTATCCATGTTTTTCTTACCGAAACAAATAAATTTAGTTTCTAATTCCTCGACTACATCTTCACTACGATTTGGTTTGTGACAAATAGTAATATCAGAACCTACTTCAACAGAAGGAGAATTTTCCGTCAAATAAAGTCTAATCCAAAAATAAACTTTTTGTTCTTCTATTACTTTTGTAATAGACCCTTCTTCGTAATTCCAATCACTTGTAGTATCTATATCTTTAATAGATTCTAATAACTGTTCTCTATAATCACCTTTAACTAACTGATTCATATATTTAATTTATTTTTTAATTTGATAATGGGAATTTAACCGTTTTAGAAGAGTTATATCCCACAACTTTTATATCATCATACCTTAATTCATCAATAGAAGAATTTGATAATTCTAACTTTGGGAGCTTAAATGTCTCATTATTTAATTGTTCCTCAACTCCACTTACTTGATTCGAGTAGATATGACAATCACCTCCAGAAAAAATTAGTTGGTTTGGAATCATATTGACTTCTCTACATAGTAAGTGTAATAACAAACCATAAGATGCAATATTATAAGGAATACCCAAAGGAACATCACAAGATCTCTGAGTCCATTTAAGACTTAACTTTCTTTTTGGAACATTAAGTTCATCTAATCTATCACTACTCAAATCTTCAGCGTAGCTTATATGTTTATCTAACGAATCACACAAAAGTTTTTTTCTTTCTTCTAAATCAATTTCGGTTGTATAACACTGAAAACCGTAATGACAAGGTGGAAGAACCATTTGGTCTAATTCACCTACATTCCAAGCTGAAACCATTAATCGTCTACTATCAGGATTTGTTTTAAGATCGTTGATTAGGTTTGCGATTTGGTCTATACTCGATTCATATACTCCAGGTTCAACAATCTTTTCAACTCGTGTAGTTTTTCTAACCCAACTTCTCCATTGCTTACCATACACTGGACCTAAATCACCCCACTTCTTAGCAAACTCCGTATCTGTTTTGATTTTGTTGATAAATTCTTCTTGTGTATATGCTCTATTAGAAGAACCATTCATTCCATTAATAACAACATCTTCTTTTACATTATCTTTATTAGAAAACCTATCTCTAGTCTTTAAATAATTGGAGAAGCAGTCACCATCCCAGATATGAACACCATTATCAACAAGATATTTAATGTTTGTATCTCCACGTAAAAACCAAATAAGTTCATGGAAAATTCCCTTAATAAACATTTTCTTCGATGTTAAAAGAGGAAATCCTTCAGACATATCAAATTTCATAGTATAATCAAAAACAGAAATAGTTCCTGTTCCTGTTCTATCTTTTTTTAACACACCATTATCTAAAATGTATTTTAAGAATTTTAGATATTGTTTATCTACATTATTTTTCATCCAATAATAAATTTATTTTTTTATCTCTTATTTTTTCTTTAAGCAATTCAGACACAGATGAAATTTGCAAAGGTTCTATGTCTAATTCTTTTGGCTTATTTAGAATTACAAACTCAGTAAATGTGAATAGTTTCTTCACCGGAATTTTAATAAGCTCTAAAATGCAATCTTTTGTTAAAAAGTCTATGTCATCCACTACTAAATAATCAAATCTTCCATCTTTAACCAATTCATCAATTACCTGAATAGTCTTTTTATTATTATATTCTGTTGAATAAAGACTTTTAGTTGTATCAAATATTTTACCCATATAATCTACACTATCAGAACAACTAACAAAACAAATTTTTGATCCAATAGAATTAAGATACTTAGCAAACTCGTAAATAAATATACTTTTACCTGAGTTTCTTTCTCCTTGAATCAATATCAAATCTTCATCAAACATTAAGACTTATATTAGACTTTGATAAATTAGTTTTATATGGACAACTATCTATCCATTTTTCTTGAAACCAAAATGTTCTACCAGTTGAATCTTTACAGGAAACTCCCTTTTGATAATAAACCCATTTTATAAATTCATCATAGTCGGTATCAAAAGGATTTTTCCAATCAGATAATTGACCACCGTTTAGATTATAAGCCATAATCGGAATATCTCTACACATAGATAATATCTTATCATTATTTTCTATAACATCTCTAGCTTTTAAGAATGGATCGATATCTAAATAATAAAGTATTGTACTTCTTAAGTAATTACCTATACCATTAAAATACTTTTGATTTAACAGAACTTCACAAATTGGACCATCAAAATCTTTTCTGTGTAAATTAGATTTGACATTCTCATAGAAATCTGAAAATTCCTTTGTAGGGTCTGGTCCTCTTTTAACACCAGTAAATTCACCAATTCTATATTTAGGACCCATATATGATCCATAAAGAAGTAGTGAATAACCATCAGTTGAGTCTAATCTCATTCTAACAAATTTAGTATCACTCCAACTTTCGGTAGGCACCCACTTCCAGTTACCAGACATACCCATAAAAACTGAAATTTTATGAATTTCAGAATCATTATAAAATCTTAATTTTAGTTCTTTACCAAATGATTCAGCATCGATGTTAAAATTTTCTAATAAAGTGAATTGCTCAGGATTATTTCCTTTTAGAACGTGGTATGATTTGTTAAATGTTTTTCTTTTAGTATTATGATTGATATAATCAGCCATAATTTTTAATTCTGGTCCTTCCGGCATATCATTATTTTAATAATCATGATATGAATTAAATAATAAATTGTTTAGATTATTTTAGACCTTTAAGACAAGCTACTACATTTGATATAATGTAAGCAATAACAGCTACTTTCAACACAGTCATATTATCGACTCCAAAACCGAAATAACCTACTAATCCACCAATGAAGGTCACTATACTTGCGATTCTTAGGTACTTACTTACTTTATCTACAACCGTATACCAATTTTTAGAAAACCATTCACCAAATCCCTCATCAACTCCTAAAAGTAACGATTTAACCAACTCAGGATCTTGTAGATCATCAAAAGTAACACCATGGTCTTTTGCAAATTTCTCTAAATCTTGTTTTATTTTGTTTTTATCAACACCATCTAATAAGTTAAAATACTCAGATGTTTTATTTTCGATATTAGAAAGATCAGTAGTTGGAATTTCTTGATTATATGATTCAAATTTTGATAAATATTTCATAAAAACAAATTTAAGTTTTAATATATATTAAAATTTTAATTAAAAAATATGAAAAGACTAAATAGTTATCAAAAGTTTTTTGAACAAAAACAATTAGAATCAATTCTGGAAGAATTTGGTAGTATTTTAGAATCCGATGAAGCGGCTGCCGCGACCCCAAAAGAGTCTCAGTCAGAAAAAGAGATTTTAGAAGAAATGCCAGAAGACCAAAAAACTAAAATAGAAGATATTTTAGCTAAACACTTTCCGGAAAGCAAAGGAAAACTAGATGTTGATGATTTAACAAAAGGTGAAGGTGAGAAAAAAGAAGGTGAGAAAAAAGAAGGTGAAGAATCTGAGAAAACAAATGAAGGAGCTATTCTATTAGCTATCACAATAGCATCACTAATACCAGTGTGTATGGAAGCAGTTGGAGGTTTATCTAATCTTCTAAAACAAAAGTTCTCAATAAATCTAGATGATAAACAAATAGCTAATCTAAAAAGAATGAATGATGCAATAGCAACATACAATAAAATATTATCAAAAGGTACTGGTAAGTTTTCAGGTAAAGAATATGATATGAAAACATTTTCAGAAATTTCTAACATATTATCTAAAGAATTAACGAATCCAGAATTAGCATTTGGTAAAGGATATGAAGATGACCATGGACATGGGTCAAAAACAAATGAAGAGGCTGAAGTAGCTACTGAAGAAACAAAACCTGAAGGAGATGATACAGAGTCATCAGTCAATAAACTAAAAAGTGTTGAATCTCAAATTAAAAAAGAAATAGCTAAATTAAAAAAATTCAGAGACAAAATCTTTGGAAGTAACTTTGGAAACTGGATGAAAGAAAAAGGACATGCTTTACATCACGCATACACAGCTCCAATAAGAGCCGTACTTTGGACTATATCTAAAGCAACTAAAAGTTCAAGTAAATTGAGAGATGAAAAGTTTAGAGAAAAAGCGGCTAATGTTATCTATGCAATCACAATGGTTGGTTTAGCTGGATATGGAATATGGGCGACACTTGGACATATGGCTGGTGTTGGTGAAGTAGCACAAATTGTACTAAAAGGATTAGAAAGTGGTGTAAACACAAAAGAACTAATAAAAACTGCACTTACAGCTCTTATGGGAGGAACAGCTTAATCTTTACAAAATATCTAATAAAAAAGTCTTATCATATGATAAGACTTTTTTATTTAATTACATTTTATTTTAACCCACTTAACTAGTATATCTCCGTGACATGATTTACCACCACCTCCTAAATTTTTACACCAACATCCAAGAACTTTATCTTTTAATTCGTGTAAATCATTCATTAGGTCTTCATTAGAAAGTAAATACTGTTCATAAGCATCTACAATGACTTTTCTTGAAGTTCCTTCTGGAAAACTTTCACGTAATTCTTTTGGATAAGCCCATTTATTGTATTTACCACCAGGTAGACGACCAATATAAATATCAAAATCTTCCTTCTTAAAATGAACTACTCTGACTTTATGTTCGTATTTAGGATTACCCTTGAAGCTATCAAAAAAATCATCCATATTTTACAGATTGAATCTTATACATTGGTCTAAAATATATTTAGAGTGTTCTAATTGTAAGTGAGTAGCCAAACCAATAGTAATGTGGTAACCAAAATAAGGGTCAGGATTTAATCCAATAACACTTCTGATATTTCTAGCATCATCACTATCAGCTTTTATCCACCAGTGACCTTTGTCATTAGCTCTAATGATAGCAGGATCATACATTACTGTAATTTCTTTACCATGAAAAAGTTCCCGAGCTTGTCTGTAAAGTTCATCACTTTCAAATTTATCATTGATAATAGTTAAGTGAGTTCCTCTAAGTGGTTTATTTAGTTTTAGATTAAATCTTTTTTCAAGAAACCAAGAGTAGTAAGCGAAAAGATCACAATCAAAGCGAACCATAGCAGTTCTCTTCCAAGAAGACTGAGATAAGTGCTTCTTAGTCACGTTAACTGGGTCAAATTCTAATATACCTTTCAATTCAAACATATACAAATATAAGAAAAAAAATTTAATATATAAAATAATGATACTAACAACATTGATAATAACTAATCTTCTTTGGATAATATATTCAATTACTGAAGGAGTAAGAGAGGGTTTCTACTGGAATTATGAAAATAAAAGCAAAAGAGTTTGTGATTTTAACATAAATCCTGTTTTTAATTTACAAAGAATTATAGTTCTTACACTTATGGGTGGATTTTTAGTTCACTCACTTGGATTGTTTTCATTACTTTCATTAGCATGTATGATATTAATGTTTAGTTTTTTTCACAATGGAACTTATTACTATACAAGAAATAAACTACAAAGTGGAGTTTATCCAAAAGGTTGGTTTGACGAATCAAAAAGTTTTCCACCATTTCACACATCACTATACACATATAAGAAAAGAACAATTTCTTTAATATTAGGATTGGCAACTCAGATTTTTGTATATATATTCTTATTATCTTAATTATGAGCAAACAACAACAAAATAAAGAAAGAGTCAGAATCTCAAAAGAAAAATTCATCTACGAGTTCTGTAAACAACGAGGATGGAATCCTAAAGAACTGACCACAGGTCAAATGTTATTTATTATAACACAATCTGATTTTAAGAACATCAAGTAATTAACTGATTATAAAAATCTCCTCCATTGGAATTTGAGATAAATCCTCAATGTAAGTAGATAAATCACCACGATTACCAATCATTTCTTCATGTCCACTTTGCTTAACACCATATAGTATATCACCATTCCAATTAACATCAGAATACTCAATTAATCCAAAATGTATCATCCAAGATCTAATCTGAGATTTTTCATCTTCAATTTGTCTATCAGAAATCAAAGCCTTTACAGTTTTATCGTTATACATAACATATGTATAATTTGACTCAGTAAATCCAAGTGGATAAGCATCATCACCACCAGGAGCGTCAAAGTCAAAATCATCATCCTCATCGTAATAATCATATGATAATTCTTGATTTCTTTTAATTGGAAGTGTTTCCCAGTCTATTTTACAAACAGCTTTACAAAGTTTTCGTAAGTGATTCAAATCTTGAAGTTCAGAATAACCATGTTCACCATAATAACCAACAGAAATATTTGTACATTCTTGAACCGAACTCATAAACTGAGCAGAGTCGGTGTAAATACCAGTTGGGTCAGGTTTGTAATTAAATGTAGAGTCTACTGAATTTAATCTTTTTGACAACTCAACAGCGAAGTCATTTGAGCAACAAACTCCAGTCCATTGTTCAGTAATAACAGAATCTGTACCTCGTCTATCAAATGAAACGACTTTTGTAATATTTTTTGATAATGGATTACCAGACCAAACTCTAGAAACTTGTTTCGATCCGACACAACCACACTCTTCACCAATAAAAAAGTAATAAAGACCTGGAATACCTTTTTCAATCATATAAAGTATAACAGTCATACCTGCCTTATCATCAGCCGAAAGAACAGTAGTACCATCAGTAGTAACTAAATCTTTCTCCTTAAAAACGTGGTTTATTTTTGATTGTGTAGAACAAGCGGTGTCTAAGTGACAAGTAAACATTGTAGAAGGATTATCACCTATTAGAATATAATAGTTTCCGAATTCATCTTTTGTATATCCTTGTGGTAAATAACTCTCGAGTTGAGACTCGGTCCCGTGCGGGTATGTTTTTTTTGTTAATTGTAAAAATTTTCTCGTAATACGCATGTTATATAGATTTAAGCAAATATAGTGATTAAATTACAAATTTCCAAATAAATGCTCAATTTTTTTATCTCTGATATAAGACTTTTTAAGAGAATCAATAGTTGCGGTTGATCCATTTATTCTATCAGTGAGCCAAATATCACTTTTATGTAACTCTTTATACTCAGTTTGTAATAAGAAGTCATTGACATCATCGGTTGACTTATATTGAAATTCTTTACTAACTATTATAAAATTTTGAGGTAGGTCTTTTATAACTTCTAAATAAAAACCCCAATTCATTTTTCTTTTACTCCAAAAATCAAATACAATTAAATCAACACGAAATAAATTAGATTTATCAAGAATACTTTCCTTGAAATCATCAATATTATCAAATTCTATTTTATTATTTAAATAATGATATAAACAAAGATCGTGTATTTTATTTGATTCGGATGGCTTTGGTGGAGTAAAAAGTATATAATTATAACCAGCTAGGTCTAAAAAGTTCACAATGCTACTAACACCAGAAGCAACTGATGAAACGTCACCGGTGAAATAGTTATATTTTTTCAGATCTATCATGTATGTTCTTTTTCTTTACATCAACGATGTAGTTATATTTATATAAAAATCTTCTTCCAATTAAACAAGGAAATTTCATACCTTTTCTATTTGTCAAAGATATAAAAACTTTATGAGATTTTTCACCTAGTGTTAATTTTGTTTTAATCAAAAATCTTTTCTGAACTCTACCAAAAGAACTTTTAACTTTAACCTCTTTAAAGTTATCAAAACATATTTTTTCACCCCCCTCAAACCAAAAGAATAGTTTATCTTCATCCACTTGAAATCCATCAACATGTAGTGCAATATTGAATGCACCAGTATCTACTTTAGCGTCTAAAGAACTTATTCCAAGTTCAGGTAATGAAATTTTTTCAAATCTTCCTACTTTTTTACTCATTAGAGATGATTTTTTATGATATATATTACATAAGTAATAATAAAGTTTAATTTTATGTCTAGACATCTCGAATTACAAAAAAAATATAATGAGTTAAACGCTCAGAATAAAAAGGAAGGAAGGGAAAAATTTTCTAAAGATCTTGGAAAGCCAAAAGTTAAAATTACCAAAGGAACAACACCAACATCAACAAAAGTAATTAGAAACAAAAAGTTAGATGTGGTTATAGTCTCTGTAAACTACAACGATTATTTATCAGTCACTTTATCACATAATAGTAAAATATTTGATAATATAACAGTTGTTACCTCATCAGAAGACATACTTTGTCAAAAAATGTGTGAAAAATTTGGTGTAAATTATGTAGTTACTGATATTATGTATGATGGTAATGCAAAATTCAATAAGGGGAAAGCCATAAATGAAGGAGTAAGAAGTATTGAAAATCCTGATTTTATACTTTTAATAGATGCTGATATTATTGTTAGTGACAAAATAGATTTAGACTCAATTGATAAAGATTATCTTTACACCTCAAATAGACATATTTGTAAGTCTTATAATCTACTACAAAGTTATATTAATGGTGAGAAAAAAATTGAAGATGTATTTAAGTGTGAAATTGATAAAGGAATGGGATTTTTTCAACTTTTTAATATAAATCACAATTCAATTGATAAAGATAAAGTATATCCAGAATTCTCCAATGACGCATCATGGGATGATTTATTATTCAGAGATAAATTTCCAAAAAGAGTAACTCTCGGTAATACAATAATTCACTTAGGAGATCCATATCAGAATTGGACAGGAAGAGTAACTAGCAGATTTTTATCAGATGAGGAACTTTTTAAGATTATCAACTCATATGTAGATAAAAAAGAATTAAGTCAAAATGATTGGGGTACATTTGATAAAAACATAAATACTTCAAGATATGGAAAATTCAATATAGTAAACACAATATCATTTGATTATCACTACTCAGGATGGTCATACTGCTTAGAACAAATATCAATATTAAACTCAAAAGATGGAATAGATTTTGACCCATATCTAGAAAAAAACTTTTGTTGGTATGGATCAGAAAAAAAAATATATCAAAATCCTTGGGTTGGTATACTACACACACCGATAAACACAGATAAAGAATATATCAAAAAGGTGAATAATGTAGAAATTTTTAATATTCCAGAATTCATTGAAAGTCTAAAATACTGCGTGGGTCTTTATACATTTAGTGACTATGAAAAATCAAAAATTGAAGATAAAATTAAAAAATTAGAAATTAATTTAGATATAAATGTTATTAGACACACAACAAGAGAAAGTAATAATAAATGGAGTATTAATCTTTACAAAAAAGATAAAAAAATACTACATGTTGGTTGGTGGTTAAGAAATATTGACAGTTTCTATAATCTTAAGGTAGATTTAAAAAAGATAAGATTAAAGTTAAAAAATCCAATAGAAAAAACAATAAGTAGAATATTTAATATGCAAGGAAATTGTCAGGAACTTTCATATCTAAATAAAGATGAATATGAAAGTATATTGAACTCATCAGTTTTATTTTTAGATTTAATAGACTCTGTTGCTGTTAATACTTTAATTGAATGTATCGAAAATAACGTACCTATTATAGTAAATAAAACAAAATCAGTAGAGGAATATCTAGGAAAAGATTATCCACTATATTATCAAAATTTAGATGAGGTAAACGATCTACTAAATGATGATAAGATTTTAGAAGCATCTGAATACTTGTCAAAAATACCAAGATTTGATAGTCTAGGAAAACAAATTCAAATGTCAAATATTTATAAAAAGATAGATGGCTTACAAACTTACAATATTTTTAACCCTGGAGATTTAGGATTAGATTCATTAGGTGGAATTTATAATCCAGGCTATATAAAATTTAATAATAAAGAGTATATTTTACCAAGAGTTGAAAAATTTACCGAAAACGAGAGAGGTCAAAACAATCTCTGGAGAAAAACCAGTTCTGTACCATACTTAATAGAAATTGATAATGAATTTAATATTAAGGAAATAAACAAACTAAAACTAATTGGATTCAGTGAAAAAAGAATAGAAGATTTTAGAATATTTGAATATAAAAACGAATTATACACAAATCATATATTAGTTGATGATGATAGTATTTATCCAGTAATATCGAAAATAGATATAAAAAATAATAAATTACATTTTATAGGAAAAATAAAAATACCAATTGACATAAAAAATGTAGAAAAAAATTGGACCTTTATTTCTATGAATGATGAACTTTTTTTAATCTACAATATAAGTACTATGACAATATTCAAGGTCAATTTAGATAATTTAACTTCCGAATTATACAAAAATATTGATAGTAATATTGAGTGGTCAATAAGAGGATATGTATCAGCAAGTACAAATCCTATAAAAATAAATAAAGATTCATATATAATGGGGTTTCACACTAGAGATAAAAATCTTATTTATCATCAAGGATTTTTGGAATTTGACTCAAACTTCAATATAATAAATTACTCAAAAAAACCTGTTATATCATCAGGTGATTATCAAACTATAAATCCAAAAGTAATTTACACAATGTCATTAAAATTAAATAAAAAAGACGAGGAAATTGAATGTTTTTGTGGAGATGGTGATAGTAAAACAACAGTGATATCATATAAAATAAAAGAATTATTTAGATGAAAAGAATTATTATAAATGGTTTCTTCGGAAAGGGCAATTGCGGAGATGAGGCAATTTTACAAACATGGCATGAAAAGTTATCTAACAGATTTAGGATAGTAGCTTCTATGGATTCTAATGTTGTTGATCAAAAAGAATATGTAGATTTTGATTTTTATAGTGAAATCGATGTAATACAAAATAGAAGAGTTGACATATTTTGAAGAGAGGACATATACGCATACATAATAGGTGGTGGAGGCTTAGGATTAGGATTCGGGGTAGAACAATGGCTACACACCATATTAAGAAGTAAAAAAAGACTTTATCTAGGAACAATTGTACATAATGAGTTCTTTAATAATAATCAAGATTTGATAAACATTAATAAGTTATTTTTTAAGTCATTCGATATGATTTCCGTAAGAGATAAAAAATCAAAGGAAAATCTGAAAGATATATTTGACACCGAATCAAGTTTCTATCCAGATATAGCAACTGCTTTATCACTAGAAGAAGAAGAAATAAAAACTAATAAAAGATTTATAACAGTAACTGTAAGAGATAACAATGTAAATGATTTAGTGTCAATAAAAAAATGGATAGATAAAATTAAAAAATACGCAATTAAAAATAAGTTTGATATTATTTATTTACCATTTGACAAGACAGACGAAAAACTGATGGAATCTTTATCTCTAGATATTAAATACGAAAAGATATATTGGTATCCTAAAAAGACAAAATATATCATATCAAAATCAGAAATGTGTTTTTCAATTGGTAGATTTCATCCGATAGTTTTTGGTCTATCAACCGGAGTAACTTCATACTTTATAAATTGCCAGGAACAAGATAGTAAGTGGAGATATATCGATGGGGATAAAGATAAAAACTTTGAGATTCTTAATGATTACAACTCGTTGGAATTTTATCTAACAAATGATGATATTAAGAAAGAATTCAAGAAAAATTCAAGATCGAAGGAAATATCAAAAGAAATACAAAATAATATAAATGAATTCTTTGAGAAACTAAATGAAATATTATGACAGTACACCAAATAAAATCTGAGATAAACTATAGTTTTTTAATGTCTCCATTTTATTTGATAGGAGACGATGAGTTATTGAAATCTCAACTACTAAATTTAAATAATCAAACTGATAAATCATTTGAGGTTATAATTCCAGATCCACATTATTCTAAAAGAGAATGGATAAAAGATTTTTGTAAGAATCTTGATTATAATCTAATACACTATAAATACGAAACAAACTTTAAAATACCAAGAACATTCGATTATGGAATATTTAACAATTCTTCTTTGATAAGCAATTCCGAAAATCTCATAATTTTTCAAGACTGGAGATTTTGTCATCATGAACTAGTAGAAAGACTTAAAAAAACTAATTATGAATTTGTAGGATTTAACTGGCAGATTCTTTATACAGAGGAAATTCCACTCAACTCTTGCGATCCTCTTGGGAACTCTCAAGAATCGACGGTCACACATCACCCAAAATCAACAATAGAAATATCAATAGTAGAATCTAAGATACTTTATGAGAATGGTATATTTCCAATTATAAATATAGAAGAAAGTCTAGTAAACACATTTCATAATAGTTGTTGGGGTCATTATTGCATCTCAAAAAAACTTTGGATGGAAATAAACGGGATAGATGAAGTAGTAACAGGCACAAGACATTATGCAGATTTAGATATTAACGCAAGATTACAGGAATATTTTAGAAGAAATAATAAAATTATTGAAATTCCAATGTTGAAAAATGCAATGGTTAGATTAGCGCACATTAGAGGAAACTTCTTTGGTGGTTCAAATGTAGAATTGGATTACAAAGTAAATATTGAACACACAAAGTGTTGTTTTGTCGCAACACCAAATATAAGTATCGACGAATTTACACATAATAAAAAATTTACACACTACGTTGTCGATAAAATTAAAAATGGAGAATATTCTAAATTATATGAAATAGAATATTCAGAATATTTTAGAAATAATAATAAGAATGAAAGTTTGGATGATGAGTATTGTATCATAGGATTTCAATGTAATAAATGTAAAGTAGTAGGTGAGACACCACACTGGTATGATAAATCACCAAATTGTAGAGTAGAAGCTATGTTTGATATTGGTACTGAAAACTTTAAAATTGGAAAAAATATTAAATCTATAAATAATAATCTATTAGGCGAAACAATTCAGAAAAAAATAGAATTAGTCACTAATTACTGGAATGAATAATTTTTGACTAGAATAAAAACTTTCATAATAATTAAAAATACAATCAAATATGGCACACGGAGTTTATAAAGTAACAGAAGAATTTGAAAAAGCATTAGGAGACTACACAGGAGCTTCCTATGTTGTAACGGTAGACAATCAGAGCAATGCTCTTTTTCTATCCATGATGTATGAAAATGTAAAGGGTAAAGAACTAACAATTCCATCCAGAACATATCCATCAGTACCTTGTGAAATTATACACGCAGGAGCTAAGGTAAAATTTAAACCAGTTCAGGGAAAAACAATTAAAGGAGCTTACCAACTAGAAGGTTCCAATGTCTGGGATTCTGCTTTAAGATTCACTGCTGATATGTATATACCAGGAACTCATATGTGTGTATCATTCACTGGACCATATAAACACTTCAAGTTATCAAAGGGAGGAGCTATACTAACCGATAATTACGAAGCCTATCTTTGGTTTAAGAGAGCAAGATATTCAGGTAGAAGAGAGTGTTCTTATCATGACGACCACTTTGATATGTTAGGTTGGAATTTTTATATGATGCCTGAATTAGCAGCGAGAGGTCTACTTCTGATGAGTCAATTTTATAACACTGATGGTACAAAAAAGATTAATGAAGATTTAGAATTACCTTATCCAGACTTATCAAAATTTGATATTTATAAACAGTGAAAATAGAACAATTTATAACGTGTCCCTCTATAGGATTCTTTGAATATGAGTTTCAAAAAAAATGGAGTTTGTCAAAATATTTTGATGATGATAAACCATTATTCTTCTTTGGATTTAGTGGGCTAGAAAATATTTTTGAATCCCACAAAGGATATAAAGTAGTTTTACCATCTACACCGACTGACTTACCAAACTTTGGAATACTTAAAAATATAGAAAAGACTATACTTATAACCGAATGTTCTTTACCGAAAGACTATTATCTACCAGAAAATGTAATTCACAAACAAGAGGTTATAGAAATAAAAGACTATAACATGTTTAATCCTAGTACATTAGGAGACAAAATATATTATTACTCTGGATTTTCAAATGGTTGGACTCCAAGCCCAAAAGAAAAAATAGATTATATTCAATCTAAAATAGACTATGAAATTATAACAACTCAACATATCAACAAGTCAGATATGTATAACATAGAATTTTTAATTGAAAATTATTATAGAAAATGTTTTCTAAATCTCAACTTTTCACAAGGACACGGAATGACAACTACAAGAGAATTTTCATTAATGGGTGTAAAAACATTGACATTTGAAAATCCATATCCATACGAATCATTAATTAAATGTAAAGATGTTGATGAAGTCTTAGAGAATATAAAACTTGAGTCTAAAAAAATAAACACAATACAACCAAGCATTAATCCACACACAACAGGAAAAGACTGGTTGGAACTAGACTACTGGATAAAAAATAAAAGATAAAAACTATGATATTGAAAATGAGAGGAAGTTCTAACACAAAAGGTCTATTAGACTTAATTGACTACATACCTAATAATTTAATAATGGCTGAAGTAGGTTGTTACGCAGGCGAAAGTACTAAAATGTTTTTAGAATCAGGTAAAATTACCTTACTATATGCAATAGATATTTGGAAAGACGAAATGGACAACTTTAAAAAGATACAACCAAGTCACGACTTTTCAATCGTTGAGAAAACTTTTGACGAATCTATGAAAGAATTCAATATAAAAAAACTTAAAATGTATTTCTCAGAGGCATTAGAATCTCTACCAACACTAGATTTTATATATATCGATGCAAATCATGATTATGAATTTGTTAAAGATGATATTACCAATGCTCTAAAAAAAATTAAAAAAGATGGTTTGATAGCTGGACATGATTACAACAATGAAAGTCCTGGTGTTATAAAAGCAGTTAATGAATTTTTTGGTAAACCAGATATCATTTTTTCAGACTCTAGTTGGTTAGTAAAAATAAATTGAAAAAATGTATGATAGAAGCTGAAGAAATAATTATTGGTAAAAATGTGATTATATCACCAACTGCAAAAATAAGAGGTATAAACGGTAAAGCAAAAAAAATCGTAATTGGTGATAACACTTTTATAGGTGATGATGTACAAATAATAGTAGACGAATTCCAGATAGGAGACTACTGTAAAGTGCAACATCACACAAACATACATGGATATAAACCAATAAACATAGGACATAATGCATGGATAGGCCAGTATACAATAATAGATGGAATCGGAGGGACAACTATAGGAAACAATTGTGGAATCGGAGCTCACTCACAACTCTGGTCTCACATTTTATATGGAGATGATTTAGAAGGTTGTAACTACAACTCGTCAAGTGAACTTAGAATAGGAAATGACTGTTGGTTTGTTGGACATTGTATAGTTTCACCAATAGTAGCAGAAGACAAATCGATGGCATTAGTTGGTTCTGTCATAACAAAAGATATGAAGAGCAATCACATATACGGAGGATCACCCGCAAAAGATTTGACTGATAAAATAAAACCCCAGTTCAGTGAGGTTAAACTGGAGGACAAATTATTAAAAATGAACAAACATTATGAACAGTTTGGTTCACCAAAAAATATCAAAATAGTAACAGATTTTTCTGAAATAATAAGTGAACATTACACCTATTTTAATATATCAGATAGAAAATATACTAAGAGGTTGACAGAAGAGGAAATATCATTCATGAAATTTCTATTACCAACTAAAGCTAAATTCACACCATATTAAAAAATATTATATAAATTATGCCAATAAAAAAACATAACCCCTATAAAATTGTTCAGATGTTTGAGGAAGAAATTGCTCTATACACAAATGCACCCTACGCTGTATCAATAGATAGTTGCACAAATGCTCTATTTTTGTGCTGTAAGTATTTAGAAGCCGAAGAAGTAACTATACCATCGAAGACTTATTTGTCAGTTCCAATGAGTATAATTCAGTCCGGTGCTCAATTAAGATTTGACAAAAGACCAGAATCAAACCATTGGACTGGAATTTACCAACTAAAACCATATCCAATATATGACGCAGCTAAAAGACTTACTTCCAACATGTACATTCCAGGAACATTTATGTGTTTATCTTTTCATATAAAGAAAAATCTTGGAATAGGAAAAGGGGGAATGATTCTCACTGATAATAAAGAAGCCGTTGATTGGTTCAAAAAGGCCAGATATGAAGGTAGAAGTGAAAAATACTACAAGGAGGACAATATATCATCTTTAGGTTGGAATATGTATATGACTCCACAAGAAGCCGCACAAGGACTTTGTTTATTACAAAATTATCCAGAACATATGTCCGATCAAGGAGAATTAAATGGATATAGAGATTTAACTGAATTTGATATATTTAAGAATTGTAAAACTATAGAATGAAAAAAGCTCTAATAGGATACGGTGGACATGCTAGAGAAGTAATGTGTCAGATGAATCAAAAACTAGATTGTTTTGTAGATGATGAATTTTTAGATTCTAATACACTTTCATTTTCTAAATTTGATCCAAACCTATATGAGGTAATGATTTGTATATCAAATCCAAAGGATAGATACGAAATAGTAAATAAGTTACCAAAAGAAACAAAATACTTTTCATTTATACATCCAACTGCATTGATATTAAGTGACGATGTCTACATTGATGAAGGAAGTTTTATCGGAGCTTACAGTATACTCACAACAAATATAAAAATTGGAAAACATTCAATATTAAATAGATACTGCCAAATAGGACACGATTCGCAATCAGGAGATTATCTAACAATGATGCCTGGTTCTGTAATTTCAGGTAATTGCAATATAGGAAACAGAGTTTATTTTGGAACAAATTCATCAGTAAAAGAAAAAATAAATATTTGTGATGATGTAACTATTGGATTAAACTCCGGAGTTGTTAAAAATATCAATGAATCAGGGATATATGGAGGAGTTCCTTGTAAGTTAATAAAACAAATCTAAAACAAAAATCTATAATAAGAAAAATAATTATTAAAATGACACCATTAAATTCTTTTACATACATAATCGGGTACAGACACTCAACAGAAAGACTAAATAATCTAAAAAGAGTTTTAGATTGGATTAACGGATTTCAAGGAGTTGATGTTATTGTCATTGAACAAGATACACACAGTAAGATTTCTCATCTAAGTCTAAAATGTAGACATATATTTCTTAAATCAAATTTACCATATAACAAATCTTGGGCATTCAATGTAGCAACTAAAATGTCAAGATCCAATATAATCGTGTTTGCAGACTCGGACTTAATTATGGATCCAAATAATTTTATTGAAGGTCTTAGATTACTAGAAAAATTTGAAATGGTAAATCCATATCAATCTGTAATAGATTTAGACCCACAAGAATCAGGTTCTCAACTTGAACAAATGACAAAGATCGAAAGATCTGGTAGAGGAGAAACAGACCATCAAAAAGTTCCAATCTGTGGAGGCATTTGTATGTTTAGAAGAGAAGCAATTATGAAAGTTGGTGGATGGAATGAAGACTTCATTGGTTGGGGAGCAGAAGATGATTTTGTATCTCATAAAGTAAAACAATTCTTAAATTGGCATCAATTGCCACATAAGTGCTATCATCTTTACCACACTAGAAATCAACCAGATATGACTGCATATCAAAGAAACTTACAATTACTAAATCAGTTAATTGCGCTTCCAAAAGAAGAACTTGTTAAAACAATTAACAAGTCTATTCCAAAACAAGCTATGTTAAATAAGTATGATAATTTCTAAGAATCATTTACAATCAATTTGTAACTACACCGAAGTCAGTTCTATTAAAAATCCTCAATTTTCTTACATTGAAATGGAAGAGAGTAATTCTGATGATTATAAAAGAAGAATACAATCTATAAATAGAGGACTTGCGATTGATGCTCTCCTAGACAATAAAGAAGAAGAGTATAAAAATAGAGAAAATTATTTAGAAGAAGATTTTGATTCAGAGAGTTATGTAAGTACTGTAACCCCAAAGATTAAAACTATAAGTCTAAACAATCCTATTAAGTATAATTCATTAGATAGTATTTTTGATTACACTCTAAATCAATTAGAATCACTAACATCAAATTCGATGACTGGTAAAAATATAGATTTAACACTATCAATAGATCCTTCTTTATCAGATTATGATAATTTTCAAGCAAACACTAGGAGAGTTTTGACTAGAATTATGTTAGTTAATAATATGATTACTCAGACATCCAGAATAGGACCTGCTTCATCTATAATATTAGGAGAAGATGTATTTAAAATTATTTCTCAATCATCTAATTTCTCATATCAAGTATCAGGAACCGGACCGATAAACGGAACAATTGCTGGACTATCTGTTATTTTTTCAGAAAAATTAACAAAAAATAAAGTGATTTTAATTAGAACTAATTCCAACTCTGATAATGGACTAAATGTAATTAATGATACACAAAATGGTGAGTTTTATATAAAAGAAACACCTAACTGGCAGAAAATGATACACTGGTTTAGTGTTATTTAAGAGCAACTCTTAACTTATCATACTTAGATAATAACTTAAACATACGATCCCACTCATCTCCAGGATTCTCAATCTTCTTTTCAAACCACTTGTTATTATTAAGATATTCAACTATCATACCAACCTTAAAGTCTTCTAACTTTGTTGGTTTCCAATATCTAACTTGTTCAACAAAAGAAAATGAAAGTCCATTATAAAGGTAGGAAACATTATCAGAGTCTGTATTATATAAAACTATACCTAACGGTTTTTCAGAACCATCTCTGAATAGTTTCTTCGCTCCTGTCTCACCTTTATATTTTATTATACCACACTCTTGATTAAAATGATTCAGTAGAAAAATTAGTTCTTTTCTTAACACATCATTATCAACATCAGAAAAAGCTAAAGCAGAATCTTCATATTGGTCTTTGTAGAATCCTTTTATAGGTAAAATTTGATAATCTTTAGCATATAGTATAGATAACATACTTTCTATCTTATCAGAAGAAAGCAAAATAAAAGAAAGATTCTTATTAGTTAGATCCATACTTTATATATTAAAATATCAATATGCTAATTGACATCGACAAGTCCAAACTCTTTTTGTATCTCAGAATTAAATAAATTTGATACTTCGTCTTTGTATTTTTTTGGATAAACTATACTATCATGTACAGTAATGACTTTTATATCTGGATATAACACCATCATCTTTTTGATGACTTTATTATAAATTAATCTAGATTCAGCTCTTTGTAAATCATATGATAAAGATTTATAATCACCTGAGTCTTTTTTGTATAATTTAATGAAATTATGTATGGTTGGGAAAATAGAAGCAAACTGTTTATCTATTTTACTATTTGATGAGTTTCTACCAAAAAGAACTTTATAAGTCATTTCCTTAACTAATTTTCTATCTTTGACATTAAGAGAAGTCATCATAAACTCATAGTAAGTTCCATTCAACGTAAGAGACTTAAAGAACTCAAATTCTTCTTTCTTAACCCATGATGTTTGTGTATCTTCTATCAAACGACAAAGGAATAAAGGTTGTGAATTTTTAATATCTATTTCGCAAGTTTCTTCACCGTCAATTAATAAACAATTTTTTCTAATAAAAGATCTTAATATTGTAAAATTCGTGTGCATTCTACCATATGAATCAAAATGAAAGAATATATGTTTATCTGAAATAGATTCAACCGAGTAAGAATTTCTATTATAAATATCGATATCTTTTCTTTTCAATCTATTTAGAAAATCCATAGATCTTTCTTTATCAATACCAACAGTATATAAATCAGATACTAACTTTTGCCTTACTTCTAAATTTATAGGACTTAAATCAACAGAATCATAATCAATTGTTTGTATGATTTTATTCTTATATTTTTTCAACAATATCTTATCTTGATTATTGTATCTAAGAATTCTGTTTCTAAAAAATCTTGGATTAAGTGAATAAGTTCTACTTTTTTGACCAGCCTTATAATTTCTTTCCATTTTAATAAAACCTTTCTCAACTAAATATGAAATGTAAAAATTATAAAGATGACCATACTTCTTTTTAAGAATAGTTGCATTGAGTACAAATCCATTTTCTTTCTTAAAGAAATATTTTAATACCATATTGTGAACGATATCAATCAGATAATCTGATTTTAGTTTTTGATTATTGAAAAAAATATGTTTAGAATTTTTGAGGTATTCTAAATCTTCTGGTAAAAATTGCAATGAATTTTTTTTATTTTTTATCTTACTACTTATTAATCTTGTATAGTCTATATATCGAATTTCTTCTATATTATCGTAATGTCTCATATAGATTTATATCAAAAATTAAAGTAGGTGTTTGTATAAAAAAAAATTAATTATTAAAAATTTTGTTGATGGAATTTTTTCGATTTTGTCTTCTTAATTCCTTAGCAAAATATCCCTCAAAAGAACTAATGTCAATATCACTAAATACCTCTAAATCTTTAGCCATCTCTCGAGTCCAAGAAGCCTTCAATGTTCTTGTTTGAGATTTAACTTCAACAGAAGTCATGCTAATATCAATCGATTTCATTACTTAGTTGGTGTTTTAGGAGTTTCTTCTTCGGTCTCAGGTACAATAGGTAGTTTACCACCTTTGCCTTTTTTCTTCTTATCAGATTCAACACCTTTCTCGAATTCAGAATAAACATCTGGATAAACTTGACCCTCAGCATCTTGGTCATATTGAATCTCAAAGAAATCACCAAAGTCTAAAAGACCAGCTCTACCAAGTTCAATTTGTTGCATCTTATTAAGATAAGTTGAAATATAACTATCTATATCTGCTACAAATTTATTAAATAAAGTTACTGTATTATCAGTAAATATACCAATTGCTTTTTTCTTCTTTTTATTGAATGATCCCAAAACAACCTTGAAGATATATTCTAATTTCTCATCTTCTTTTATGTAATCTTTTGTTAATTTATTATTAATTAACTCTGTATTAATTTTAAATTTATCTTTATCAAAAAAATCAGGAACAGTAAAATCAAAATTTAGTAAATCTTCTTTTACCTCAGAAACATAAATATTGAAAAGTTTACTAATCAAGTAAATATAGATATCGTCTTTTTTATCACCTTTTAATTTAATATCTTCTAAATTGACTGACTGACAGAAGTTTAAGAAGTTAATTAGAATCAATGTGTATATTTCAACAAACTCTGTGTTATTTGTCTCACTTAATCTTTTATATAAAGGATTCAATAACTCAAATGACATATCTTTACTTTGACATCTTATTATCATTTTTTCCAAGTTTTTCTGAAAATCTTCATCCATTAAGAACGAATTATCAATTTTAGGATTTAATATCTTATAAAAGAAGTATGAGAATGATTTTTCACCAAAGATATATTCTAAATCATTTTCTGATGTATTGATAAAATACTTTATAGCCTCTATCATATTTTCTGTTAATTTACCCTGATATATTATAGGAAGTAAATCCACGTTCAATAATCTTGAATACTCGGTGAGTTCATCAATGTTCAACTCATACTTATTTGATTTATAGATTCCAGTAAGAACTAATTGATTTTTAGGAACTCTATTATACTCAATATTAGCTGGTTGATTGTCGGGAAAATACTCAAAACAAAACCACCACTTTTTATTTAATAATCCTTTTATTCTATCATCTAAAGAATTAAAAAAGTCAATTGCTGGATTATAATAATTTTGCATAGCCAAGTCTATAAGATTTATAGACTGTGATGTTACTGACTTTGGTTTAATTTGAAATTCTTTCCCGTTCCAATTAACCCATATTTTACTACCTTGTACATCTTCATATACAAATATCTCATCAGCAAATAGGTCATTTAGAATTTGGTCATCGGTTAGACCATTAAGTGTAATTAATTTACTCATAAATTGATTTCTGTTTTTATCAAGTTTATATATTAAAAGTTAGGAGTTCTGTAAAAAATCTAATATTTTGTCAATATTTTCTTTACAATAACCTCCTTGAAATGGAATTCCACCTGATTTTAGATAGTTATTATAAAGATCATTAAATTCATCTTCACTGTAAAATTTATTATCTAAATCTGAAAATACTACTGTAGTATCAGAAGCGTCTACTGTTTTATTTTGTAGTCTTGTTTCACCATATGCTGGACCAATCGGACCAACCAATTCAGTACCAGAAATCTCTTCTGTGATAAATTTGTTAAATTTTTTAATCTTCATTACTAACATTTAATTTTTCAAAGTATTCATCTTGTTCTTGAAGAGAATATTGATTCTTCTTAATATTATATATTATATTATAAAGAAACTTATCATGCATTTTGTGTTTTTCATCAGACTTCATAATAATTAAAGACTCTTCACTTTCAAAATCGTCAGTGATATCAATTATTTGCAATCCAAACTTACCATTTCTATCATGTAAATCACAAATAATTTTTTTATCTTTTTCTAACAATTCTTTAACTTTTTTAGAAGTTGAATTTTTAGAAAGCATCATATAATCTCTATCCTCTATCTTAGAAGTTTGATTATAAAGGTCAAGAAATTCTCTTTCTCTCTTCGTTATACGAACCCTTTTTGAGATTTTATCCAATATTCTATTCATCTCGATTTCTTTTATTGATTCACCAAGTATGTAGTATTTAAATAATTTAGATATCTTCATCAGATTGGTAAATTTTTATAGTTTATATATTATACATGTAATAACGGTTTTTATATATACTATCGAAATAAAAGTTTTTTATGGATAAACAGTTATTAAAAGCTCTTGATAATTTAGGAAATGCTTTAGAACTTCTTACAGATGCTCTAGCGAGTAAAAAAGAAGCTAAGTCTGATACTGCTCAAGCCATTAGTGGCGGTGACTTTGGTAAACAATTGGAGTCCATAAACTCAGGTATAAAGTCTATTAAAGCAGACACTCAAGCAATACTTAATAATCAGAAGACAATTGTTGATTTACAGAAAAAAAAGAACTCAGATAAAAAAACAGATGAGTTTGAGTCAGCTGAAACAGACAAGAAAAAAGAATCAAATATAAAGAAAGGTGTTGGTACAATACTTTTAATAGCAATTGCGGTATTAGCAATCGGTATGGCATTTAAGATTGTCGGAAAAGTAGATTTTCTATCAGTAATAGGACTTAGTTTGGCGATATTATTAATCGCAGTTGCTTTTGAGAGAATCGCAAAAAGTGGTCTTACTCCTAGATCAGCATTGGGTGCGTCTATAGTAATGGGAATAATTTCACTTGGAGTTCTCATATCATCATTTATTCTTTCTAAGATTCAGAAAATAACCATTATGCAGTTCCTAAGCGCGGTAATGATAGCTACACTATTTTACTTTATCGCACCAGTAATGGCAGATGTCATAAATAGACTTCAAGATGAAACTGAACTTTCGATGGATGATGGAAAGGGAGGTAAAACGAAGATGAGGACAAAAAAAATGTCTTGGGGTAAACTATTTGGCATGGTCATCGGGTTACCACTAATAATGCTTGCTATGTCAATAGGTATAACTGTATCATCTTGGATATTATCTAAAATAAGACCAATGACTATTCCACAAATAATAACTGCTATTTTAATAGCAGGTATGTTTACTGTTGTCGCATCAGGCATAAAAGGTTTATTACACGCATTGACTGAAGAAACTGAAGTACAAGCAAAAGGATTTGGAGGTAAACAAAAAGGTATTAATATGGGTAAACTATTCCAATTATGTTTGATTTTACCAGTATTAATGGCATCAATAGCAGCGGGTATAACTTTATCATCTTGGATATTAAGTTTAATTAAACCAATAAGTTTTAGTCAGGCTATAACTGCAATTGCGATTGGTTTTATGTTCGCTGTTATATCAATTGGTATTAAAGGTTTATTAACGGCTCTTGCTGTCGTACTACAATTATTCGGAATGGGAACTATGTTAAAACTAGCAGCTGTTGTAGTTTTGATACTACCAGCGATGGCATTGGCAATAACAGCCTCTTCTTGGATATTATCTAAAGTTAAACCGATGTCATTTATGCAAATATTTGTGGCTATCGTTATTACGCTTATGTTCGCAATATTGAGTTATGTAATGCCTTATTTAGCAGCTGGTATTATCGCAATTGACAAAATACTCGGAACTAAAAAACTGTTCTTAATTCCACTAACACTTGTGGCCATCTCGACCGCGATTTGGTTATCATCTCACATATTAGCTGAGATGAAAGAGATTCCTTGGATGAAGATGTTAAAGATATTAGTTTATGGTATAATTATGGCACTTGTAGTAACCGCATTTACACCAGCGGTCATATTCCTGGGACTATTACCACTTAGTAGTTTAATAAAAGGTGTTGTTGGTATTGTTCTTATATCAATGGCAATTGTAATAAGTTCAATGATACTAGCTAAAGGTAAATATGAAAAACCACCTAAATGGTCTTGGACTCTTCAAGTAGCTCTAGCATTTGCGGTATTCGCACCAGCAGTTGTTCTTTTAGGATTGTTACCACTTCCTGTTATTATACTCGGTCTAGTCGCAGTAGCTATTGTTGCAGTTGCAATAGTTCTTACTGATAAAATATTAGCAAAAGGTCAGTATAAAAAATATCCACCAACTAAATGGACGTTAGGTGTAGTCGCTGTACTAGCACCATTTGCTTTAGGAATGGCATATTTAGGTCCATTAATAATTCCAATAGTACTAGGAGCTGTAGCAATATTAGTAGTAGCAGCGAGTATAGTCGCGGTTTCTAAAATAATATCAAAAGGTAGTTACGATAAATTCCCTCCTTTAGAGTGGACCAAATCAGTTACTCTAAGTATGGGAGTCTTTGGAGTTGCTATGTTAGGAATGGGTTCTCTTATTGTTGGGAGTTTAGGTTTAGGACTAGTAGCACTAGCAGCTGGTGGTGAAGCTGTACTGATGATAGCACAAACAGTCGTAGACACAGCAGCAGTTCTTGGAAGAGGTAGTTTTAATGGTGGACCAACAAAAGAATGGGCTCAAGGTGTATCAATAGCACTTGGTGCTTTCTCAATAGTTTATAAAATGTTAGCAGATAATGCCTTCTGGTCATTCTTTGGAATGGGTGGAATAGGTCCAAATGAATTTGCTGCTGGTATTAAAGTAGTTACAAAAGGAATTATCGTGGCTGCAAAAGAATTTGAGTTAAACAAAGCGGCATTTAAGGAAGGTCCTTCAGAAAAATGGGCCAAAGGTGTTGCTATAGCAATCGGAGCATTCGCACCAGTTTATAAAGTTCTACTTGGTGAAGGAAGAAGTTTATTTGATAAAGTATTCGGAGGACCAGCACCTAAGCCAGAAGATATGGCCAAAGCAATTAGAACAATATCTTCTGGTATTATAGTTGCCGCTCAGTTCTTTGCGAAAAATAAAGTTGCATTTAAGGAAGGTAACTACCCATCTAAAAAATGGGGTGTTGGTGTAGGAAAAGCAATTGGAGCATTCGCACCGGTTTTTCAATTATTATCAGGAAAAAGTTGGTATCAGTCAAGTGATGATGTGATACGTGGAATGGGCAAAGCAATAAAAGCGGTCAGTAAAGCGATTATTTCTTCAGGTGAAATATTTGGAAAAGCAGAGGATGGAGTTTTTAACTGGAAAAAAGCACCAAATAAAAAATGGGCATCGGGAGTATCAGCAGCGATAGAAGCATTCGCTGGTGTATTCGAGTATATGTTTGCCAACTCAGGATGGTTCACAGATGGAGATGAGGTGATAGATAACATGACATATGCCATAAGAAAGATTTCTTATGCAATTGCTGATGTGGCAAGAGAATTTGGTTCCGTTGGTGAACAAAACTGGAAAGCTTATCCATCAGACTCTTGGGGATCAACTATTAAATCATTAAATGAGACAATGACCTACTCCGCAAAGTTCTTAGTTGATCAATGGGGTGAAGGTGATTACGAAATAGGATGGGGTCTTTATACAATGGCTAATAAAATGAAAAATGTAGCTCATGAATTTGATGGATCTGATAGTTGGCAGGCACCTGACAAGAAATGGGGAGCTTCAACATCATGGAATATGAAATTCTTCTCAAAATTAGCAGGATGGATGATTGTTAATGGAAGTTTCGTTGGTACAGAAATGTTAGTTTACACTGCTGATAAGATGAGTAAAATAGCTAATAAGTTATACTCAACTAGAAAAGCATTTGATTATAATATACCAGAAAATTTCATACCTAATCTAAGAAAAAACATGTTAGACTTCCAATCGTTGGTACATGAACTAGCTAAAAATGAAGAGAAAGGTATGTTAGAGTTGATGGGAGACGCATTTGGTAAAGCGATGGGTGAAAAAGATCCTATTATACAAATGGCTAATAGAATGGTGGCTCTCGCAAAAGGATATTCAGCCTTAGCTAGATCTCTTACTGAATTAGGATCAGCAATGAAATCAGTGAATGCTAAAAGTCTTACAGAACTTGGTTCTATAACAAAAGGTGTTGCTGGTAAACCAATAGAAGGTAAAAAAGAAGAAAAACAAGGTCTATTTCAAAGTATAAAATCTTCATTCACTAATTTTGGAGGAGATGATAAGAAAGAAAAATCTGGATTCCAACCACCACCTAAGAGTAAGAAAAACTCATTGGGTTATGTATCAGAAAAACTTGAGGAATTAATAAAAGTAATGCAAAGTATTAAGAAAGATACAAATAGCTTAGACGCTCAAGTAATGAAGATGGGTGATGGTAAAATCAAAACAGAGGTAGACAGTAGTGGGTTTGGATTAGACAATTAACGCAGTTACTAAACTTTGTTAATAAATTAAATATAAATGTTATGGACGTTGGTTTTATAAAAAAATTAAAACTGTTTGGAACTTTTGGTAAAGTTCTTAGAAAAAACAAAGTTGAATTAAGAAGTAAATTCTTTATAAGAATAGATAATGCTCGTAGATTGTATACGGTTGTAAACATACCCGAAGAGTTAATAGGAGAAGCTTACTCTCTAAAAAAATCAGATATAGATAGAATATCACAAACCTATATTCAAGAATACACAAAGGATTTGGCAAAATTTCTAAACGAAAAAGGATTTGGTGAGTTGTATGAGGTTTATGAAATAAAAAAAGTTGATAAATATTCTTATTTAGTAATTATTGGATTCAGTGGATTCAAATCAACAATTTTCTTCAATTGGTTTTATTACGCTATTATTCCAGTAAGTATTTTATCTGGAATAATAATTTCTCTACTTTTATTAATATAAATCTAAACAATTCAAGTCAATTATATTATAATAAATAAAATAATTACTTATATGGATAATTTTTACGAGATATCAGAAGATACAACAGGTAAATTCTTTGAAATTTTTAACAAAAAATCATTTCCACTTTCAATTAAATTTCAATTTATTGGAGATGAAAAACAAAAGGAGCTTATTAAAGTTTCACTTATCAACCCAAAAATTTCTTTCCTTTTAGGAAAAGAGATTTTAATCTCAGTAAATGAGGACATCATGAACGCATTTGATGATGAATCAGTTACAATCTTAATGGAACAAGAAATTGACAAAATTTACATTAATATTGAAACTGGTAAAATGAAACTTATTAAGACCGACTTAAATACATTTTCTTCACTAGTAAACAAATACGGAGTAGAAAAAGTAGCAAGAGCTAATAAAGTTGAAGAACTTTACCAAGATCAAAAAAGAGACGCAAGAGACGAAGAATTTATAGCTTAAAAATAATAATAATAAACATGATAACTAATAATCAAAATCACGGACAAAATTACGTTCAAGCACTTAAGAAAAAATATGAGTTTCAGATGGAAGAAGCTAAAGCAAATTTAGCTCTTTATTTTTCTAGCTCAAATTTAGCAGCAATTGGAGAACACTCTGATTTACTAGCTGAACATGACAGATGGGTTGAACAATATGCAAACGCAAAAGATAAACTAGAAGCTCTTATGAGCCTATATGAAAATTAAAAATAAAAAATAACATGGGACAATTAGAAAGTAACGTAGTAAAACCACAAGTTTCATTCGTAGAAAACGAACAAGAAATAAGAACAATTGACTTAAATGTCGAGGAAAACTTAGATAGTAGGATAAGTGACATCAAACGTCATATTACTGATAAAAACGGAAAAGGGCAATCTGATAAAATTAAAGATGAACTTTATTTAGAAGCACAAAGATTGTGGAAAGAATTCGCAACAACTTTAAAGGAATCTAAATACAATTTCTATTTAGACAGACCACAACACAAATTCTTAACCGATTTGATTCTTAATAAATTAGAATATGATATTAATTCAGTGTTCTTTGCAATTCAATTAAAAGATTTATTTGATGTTATGAAAGATTCTAAATATAAAGATGATAGTCAATTAATTAGTTACAATGTAAATGCAACTGAAATCACTTATATTTATCACTTGATTTCTACTCATAAAGTAAAAGGACTAACAAAAGATTCTTATCTTTTTGCTGAAATTCTTATGAAAATAGGAAACATCAGTAAAGTTATCAACTACTATGACGCAACTGGTAAAAACTTATCAGTAGAAATCAATGATTGGGTTGTAACATTCGAAGATGGAGTTATTAGAGAAGTTCGAGAAGAAGAATCAGTTTCTGGTGTATCTTTGTAATAAACGAATAACATAAATAAAAAAGACCAAAATTAATTTTGGTCTTTTTTTTGTTTTAATAAACTGGAGAAATTGGTTCAAAAGGACCAATAGGATCTATATAAGCATATTCTTCAGGTAAATCTTTTAACCCCTTTAAGTAATAACTTTTCTTATCAGTGTAAATTTGCCCATATCCATTATCAGACGTAACTTCAATTACTACAAATGGATCAATATTACTATCTGCGGTAAAATTAAATGGTTTAAGACTCGTACCTTCTCTATACTCATGTATAGTTTGTACTGGTTCTAGACTAATTCTCTTCCATTCAGTTACTTTTAACCAATTCTGAGGATCTAAATTAGGAGGAAAATTTGGAGTTGGTGGTACTGTTAAAGAAACAGAGGCTGTTGAACCAAGACCACTATAAACATAAAAATCATCTTCATATTTAACTACAGAACTGACCGAATAATTATCACTAGATGACCACAAAGCAGAATTTTCAAACTTTCTTGGATTCTTAACTCTATTATTATCGATTACAGACTCATACAACAATTCAAAATAAATAACTTTATCTCCTTTTTCATATGTAGTAAAAGGAGCCCATTCTTTATATGTCTTATAAGTTCTAATTCTAACATTAAAGTAATCAGGAGCACTCAGTGTAGCTTCTCTATAAGGAGCAACCTCAGGTCTAGGAAACTCAAAGTATGGACTAGTCAAACCTGGAATTATTGAATAAAAGTCAAGTACACAGTTATAAACAGTAGAACCACTATTAACCGGTGATAAATAAGCCTCATTCATTTTAAATGTAACCGGAGTCATCTCTTGTTTCATGTTGAATATAGAAACATCAAAAGTTTGGTGTTGAATAGATGATCCAGAATTTAAGTAAGTCCTACCAGTAACATCCATTATTTTATGAGTCAATGGTATTATATTTCTTTTTAACCAATACTTTAATCCTTGAAGTTTAATAATAATCTCATCGAGTGTATAGTCAAGTATAAAGTTACCGTCAAAATCTGTTATAAAATAAGTTAAATTAAATAAATTAGTATCCTCATAATTTGGATTAGGAAGAGTCATTTTTAGAAAATCTTTCTCATTCCAACCCTTTATAGTATTATCAAAAATATCAGGAATTTCAACTTTAAATAACTGACCAAATTGTTTAGACTCAGCATTTATATTTCTATAATACTCATTTAATTGTAAATCATTATAACCAAAGTAGTTTATAGCATTTATCAAAGATTTATAAGAACCTATATAAGGATAAATCTGTGATTTATTCATCAACATTTCCTTTCTCTTTTTATTCAAGAAAGGCCAATCAATACCACCTTCATTTATATCATATTCTTTGAATATGAATACCTCATCAGGACTTATTAACTTACCAAGATTAGATAACTCAATTTTAAATCTGATATCTTCTTCTTCAGTTTGACCATATGTTACAAATCTTCCAACCTCTTTATCTTTTACCTTAAATGTACATTTCAGATAAGTAGTCTTACCAGTTTGTGGATAATTCTGTAAAACAGTATTTTCTTGCAACATAACATCAGTATTAACATTGAAGAAATCAACAATTAAATACTTAGTAAATACATTTCTTATTTTTACAATTATTGAATTATTTCTTGAGATGTATTGATTTTTATTATTTGTATTATCCCTTATATAAATAACTAAATTTTGACCAGGTTTTAATCCTCTTCCAGTAAAAGTCTCACTAGATGTTTCATTTATAAAAATCTCACCTCTTCTATCTCCGTTCACATCAGTAGTTCTAAATGTAATATTTGTATACTGATTTGATAGTATATTAAATTCAATTGGTTCACTTTTGAATAGTTGCAATACTGTTCTTAAAGCTCCTTCATTTTCTGACCTATATCCTATAAAAGTCTCAAGTGCAACTGGAGAAACCGTAGTATCATTACTATCATCAATATAACTCAATTCATACTCAACCTTATCAAAAATAGTTTGTTGATAAGCAGCATAGTTAACTTTTGTTATATCCTTATTAGCAATTCTATTTAGTACAGGACTATCCAACGGCTTCACACCGGTATAAGCATAAGAACCAGTAGCTGGTAGTAAATCTCCAGAAAAATCATATAAAAAGAACTCAGTAGCTTGATCAGTAAGCCATCTCCAGTAGTATTTTACCTTTACATCACCCTCAAAATTTTCTCTAGGTCTTCTAAAGAATTCTCTTGTTTGTAACCAAATACTTTCACGAGGAACATAAGTTGGGTCAAAAATACCATAAGATCCATCATCGATTGAAGAGAAAGTAGCTGGATTAATTATTATAGAACCATTCAATACAACTTGAACTTCAGCAACTGAATTTATAGACGGTTGTATTGACCAAACCGAATCCCTTTCTGGATTGTATATTATTTTAGTTGTAGGAGCACCAGTTGATTGATTCCACTTTACAGTACCATCTAAAGCATCAACTGCGATTATTTGACCATTCGATCCTGTATATCCTTGTAACGAAACATATACATCACCATCATGTTGATTTAATACTAAATATCCATGACCTGCTGTTCCTTGAATCTGAGTTGACGTATTTGACAATAAATCTAATCTATATAAACCTGAGTTATTAGATACATTCATCTCACCAGTCAAATTATTAAAAATTATATCATTAAAGTTAGTAGTAGTAATTGATAATGACTGCGTAACTCCATTATCAATTCTAAATAAACTAGCGGTTGAATAAACATAAACAGATTCATAAACTGGCTCATAAAATATTGAGTGAGTTAAACCACTTATACCATATGTTGTCTGAACTGTTCTATTAGAATTTACTCTAACTAATTCATCAGCATCAGTGGTAACATACATATCACCCTCAAATGAATTAAAAGTCATTTTACCAGTTCTGTTAGCAGAAACAGGAAATCCAGTCGTTGATGGAGATAAGGTAGCAGTTGGAGTTGAAGTTAAGTTATTGAATGCAAAAATATCAACTCTTGGTAAATTCTGATAAGTTACATAAATATCACCATTTATCGGATTCACTTCCATATCAAATGACTCAGCAGTTGAGTTAGAAGCAGTTAAAGATATTACTGAAACAAGTGTATTCACAACAGGGTCAACAACATATAATTTATATCTTGATAAACAATATAAATAATTATTGACCGTATTAAATTCCATCTCTATACTTTGAGTGTTACCAGGTAAAGATATTGTTGTTAAATAATCGCCATAGAATGAATCTATTGCAACTAAATCATCACCAAATAGTAATATAGAACTAGATAACTGAACATAGATTAAATCAACTAAGTTAGATGTACCAGGATATGTTGAATAGTTATAGGAATTAAAATTATAACTATTCGGATTAAATGCTAATGCAAAAGATAGTGGATTAAAATCACCACCAACAATACTATCAAATGGACCACCAACACCACCAGTAGGACCAGCAGGAACAACACATGCTGTCTGGCCAAATCCTAAACTAAAAGCCAAAGTTATAAATGCTGATGAGTTACATATAGCATTTGTTAATCCCCAGAATGGACCTTGATAACTCAAATTCATAACTGTTGGATCTAAGTACTCAATGACATACTCTTGGTTATTATAAGGATAAAACGTATTATTTATAGAGAATGCCATTCCGGTTGAGAATCCTTCCTGCTCAAATGAAACAGTAGCGGAACTTGGAAGTATAACCTCATTAGATGCGATTAATACACCCTCATTACCCTTTAACTTATTTGTAATTTTATAATCTTCTATTCCTGGTAAATTTACTTTACCAGTTTTGATTGTATAATCTAGTCTTTGTTCTAAAGTTACAACATTAAAAACGATTAAATTATTTATGTGTTCAATTATAATTCCAAAATCTAATAAGTATTCAGCATATTGAACATGCCACGAAGTAAGTGTAGAGTTTATATCCGGGAAATTATTAGAATCATAAACAGTCGACTGTGGATAATCATCACCATTAATATTAATTGTTAAATAAGGACCTAAATCATAAAACAAAACTCTAGAATGTTCAATGTAGTATGCTGCAGTGTCACCAACTTCAACAAAATCTAGTAACATTGGAACATTTGGATATTCAGTTCTAAAATGAATTGAATTATAAAAAACAGAAGTGAAACTCCCTGTATATTTCAATTCAGCGATTACTCCTAAAGAAAAAAGTCTAACATAATATAATGTCAACCAACTTCTTAAAGTTCTATCAATTGTTCTTTCCATATCTATTACAGAACCACTGTAAACAAAGATAGTCTCAACATCATATATTTGACCATTTATTGAAATTTTAAATCCAAAGGAATCTAAATCAGTGAAAATCACATTGATAGTGAAGTTTTCAGAATAGTTATAATTTAATTCTTTTGTTAAATTTTCTTTAACTCCTATTAATTTTTCATAAACACTCTTATAGTTACCTATAGAATAAGTAGGACCAATAGCAGTATGGTAAAAATTAACTTTAGAATAATCACTAGCGTAAACTAAATCAGCTTTTAATTGATTGTTCTGATAATAAAGGTCAATATTAAATATTGCTAAATCTTCTTTGTATTTTTCAACCGCCGAAGCTAATGTAACAGAAGCTGAACTAGTCCAACCAAAATCAAAATAATATCTATCAGTAGTAAGATATATTTGAGCATTTAATAAATTTTCAACAGAAGTAGACTGGTCTACTTTTATATAAGTTGGATCACCCCAAAAATCTTCGTTAGTACTTGGATTTATATAAATCCAAGGAGAAACATAACTATGTGTATAAGCAATTTTACACTCTCTAATTTTATTATCATATAATACCTGTGACCCAGTAGCATAATAAGTAACGCTAGTTGTAGTATCAAAAAGAGGTATAGGAGCAACTGTAAAAAAGTTAACATTATTTATAGATCCAATTACCTTAAACTCAACTCCTGGTTTTAATATACTAGGATAGTTAGATGGATTTACATTTATTTTATTATCACCAGTGACATATAAATAATCATTATATACTCTAGGCACATCAGTTTTTGTAATAACCTCTATAATTAAATTTGTATCTATAGGTAAGGAAGACTTATTAACAAAATACTCAAAGTGATTCAAGTCAGTTAATCCTATATCATTAATAGTAAATGTATCATCATTTTTTACAGAACCAACAACATGTAATTTCTTTCCTTCATAAACTAAATCATAAAAATTTGGTTCAGACCACAATGCTAAATTATTCTCATAAAAGTTATTTATGTAATTATAAACACCGATTGCATTTATACCAGACATATAAACATCATTAAATGTTGTTTGATTAATATAGATATTATAATAAGTAGACTCAAATGTTGCATTATCCATTTGAGAAACTACCATTATTGCTCCCTTTTTACTACCAACAACAACATAAGTTCTATCTAAGTTATTGAATTCCATTACAACAGAGTCAAACTTAACCAACGTTCCTAATGGAAAGTTAGTTTCAAAATTCTCACCATAAATCCACTTTGTGTAAAAAGTAGAATCATTATTTACAGGTTCTATTAAATCAACTTTTAGATTTGAATATTTTGAACTATAGAAATGAGTACCATACTCATTAAAAAGTTGAAATTTTTGAGTTGTCAATTGACCGACTAATTCAAAATCAAAAGTCGGAACCCTCTCAAGTGTATAAATACCATACGTCTTGAATGTATCAGTTGAGTTTTCATGGAATAGTATATCACCCTCCCATCTTTGAGTTAAATCATTAAAATTAAAATTTAGGTAATCTCCCTCTTTATTAAAGAAATACAGATCCTGTTCTGCCATTTATAAACTTAGGTTTTGATTATATATTAATTTTAGATTTCTTGATAGACAAAATTAATATATAACTTATGAAATTAATTAGATACTCTGAGTTTATTAATGAATCGTTCTTTAGAAAATTAAGAACAAAGAAGAATAAAATAAACTATTCTGATAAAATCGAAAATTGCAAAAACGAAATAATCTCTTTCTTAGAAGAAAATGGAGTTTTTAGCTGGAACGATTTCGAGAAAATGAACACATTTAAAAGAGATGTCGTTAATAAGATAATTGATAAATCAGTAGATACTCTCAATGATGTGAAAGAAGTCGTTTTTAGAATAAGATTACATCTATCTAATCCTTTACAACTGAGAGAATATGTAAAGGAACTAGAATATCAAGAGGAATATGAAAAATGTGCAAAAATTTTACAAAAAATTAGATAAAACTATGAAAATAAAAAGATTTGAATCAAAAGAAGAAAAAGTAAAAAACCAAGAGGTTTTATTTACTGCTAAATCCTTAGAAAAAAATAAGGAAGAAAAACCATCATTCAAAACTGAAGTTGAGGATAATGAAAAAGTTCAGAAAGAATTCAAGAAGTCAATGGATAAAATTGAAAAGTTTGAAAATTTTATAATTGAGATAGGAGTTAAACAAACTGATGATTCTGAAGAACAGAAACTTTTAGGTGGTCCTGAATCTTCACACACTGTACATGATAATAACATGAGAAATATGGAGAGTGAGAAAGAAGTTGGTTGTGGATGTTGTGACCAATGTAATGGACAAGAAGACTGTGAATGTTGTAACGACTGTACTTGTGGTTCTGATTTAGAAGAGTCTAATCCAGAAACAGATGTTAAAGTTATGAATATTGCTGACTTTATAGAGTTATTAAATAAATAATCAATAATATGAAAATTATTAAATTCACAGAATCTATTAATATATCAGAGTCTCTAAAATACCATTTAGATAATAATAAACCTATTACTGAAAATATATTCAGACCAGGTTCAGAAGCTTTCTATGAAGTAATCAAAGAAGCTAGAGAACTATTTGACTTAGGTAGAGTTAATCTATGTGATGTTGATAAAGAACTTTACGAATCAACTGATATTGGTAAGTTTGGAATGTTCAACGGTGAACTAGTTCCTTTAGATTTACCAATGGAAAATATAGAAGAGATAAGAGAGGAAGCCGAATATAAAGGTAAAGAAGTTAAATTAAATTATCCTACAAGAAGCTCAGGTCCTAAGAAATATAAAGTATATGTAAAGAATCCTAAAACTGGTAGGGTTAAAGTTGTAAATTTTGGTGATGTGAAAGGTGGATTGACAGCTAAAGTTAATAATCCAGGGGCTAGAAAAAGTTTCGTAGCAAGGCATAATTGTAAAAGAAAATGGAAACCTGAAGACAAATTATCTGCTGGATTTTGGTCATGTAGACTTCCCAAATTTAAGCACTTAGTTTCAACAACTTACAATGGTTATTGGTAATCCAATAACACTTTATAGGGACTGCATATTATTTAATATATAGAATATGAAAAATATTTTATATCAAATTGTAATAGAGGAACATAAGCATCTACTCAAAAAAACGGGTGTTTATAAGATACTAAATAAAGAAAACAATAAGGTTTATATTGGTTCCACATCTCAAAGGTTTTCAAATAGACTCTCTAATCATATTAGAGAGTTAATTGAAGACAGACACCATTCAAAGTATTTACAAAATTCATATAATAAAAGAAAAGATATTAATAAATTTGAAATATCGATTTTAGATGTATGTGAACCAGAAGAATGTTTATTATTTGAGCAAAAGTGGCTAGACATTTATAAGTCATATATAAAAGAATTTGGATATAATATTTGCCCAATTGCTGGATCATGTTTAGGTATAAAAAAATCTAAAGAGGAAAAAATAAAAATATTCGAAAGAAGTAGATGTCTATCAGATAACCAAATAATTGAAATATTCAAACTTAGGAATGACCTAAAACTCTCATATAGATTAATTTCAGAAGGAATGAATATCACAAAAAATCAAGTTGCGTCAATTTTAACAAAACCTATTAAATATAAATATGTTAAAGAGAAATATAAATTAGAGTTAAAAGTAAGATTTGAAAAAGAGTTCACAAAATATGATATAATTAAAATTCACAATCTATATGAAATAGAGAAATTTTCTATTCGAGATATATCAGAGATAATGAAGTTAAGTCTTATAAAATTAAAACATCTAATTTACAATGAAAAATTATATTTAATAGAAAAAGAAAATTTGAAATTTAATGTAGATAAAAATAGAAAAAATAAAATCTATAAGAGAAAAAAAAGACCATTTGGTATTAAAGTGAATAAGACCATTATATCGGAGCTGGAGATTAGTGAAGTTTTTAATCTTAAATATAATTCAAATCTTAAAAATGATGAAATATTAGAAAAGACAGGCATCACATTAAAGGATATTAAATTGATTCTATCTTATATATATCAAAGAAGAAAATACAATCAACTCTATATTTCTCTTAAAACACAATTTAATCTAAGAGAAAAAAGAACAGTTCTTAGTGAAGTGGATATAGTTGGGATATTTAATGACTATAATAGTGGAAAATATCTCATAGAAGAATTAAATGAAAAATACAATTTTAATGATGTTGGTGTGATTATACAAAAATCGGATAGAATATCTAATTACTATAAGGATATAATTAATAAAAATAACCTTAGAGTAGATAAATCATCAACAAAAAACAAAGAAATTAAATCCAAATCCATGTCTGAAATGAATAAAAAAAGAGCTAAGACTTATGAGATAGTAAATCCAGAAGGAATTAAAACTAAAATAACAAATTTAGCAGAGTTTAGCAGAGATAATGGCCTGGATGCCGCGAATCTATCAAGAGTTTCAAAAAATGGGAAATCATACAAAGGGTGGAAGTGTATTTGCTTAGATTAATATATAGTATATGAAACACTTAAAAACATATCAAATATTTGAATCTGAATTTTTTACAATCAGTGACGAGAGAAGAAAAAAACTAATTGATTATATAAATAGTAGTTTAGATGGCGCGGATATGGATTTTTCTTCTTGGATATATCAAAATATAATTCGGGGAAAAGAAGAACATACAGAACTTAATGATTTTATTCAAAAATTATCTCCTAATTGGAAAAAAATACTTGATGAATACTTAGCTAAGTATAAAAGTGGAGTAATGAAAATTGGACAAGATGACCAAAATGAGTGGTTTGGTGTAAATTATAACTCAAGTCTTAAACAAAAAGAAGTAATAGGTGATCAGGAGATAACAAAAAACTTTTATGTAACATTTGAGAAAAGCGAAGACAACCTGAAAAGATGGTTCAATGGACTCGGAACTCTTATAAGTGACTTTTACAAAGCTTGCACAGAAGGTGAATTAAAAAACTCGGCAATTTCTTTCAAATGTGGATATGATGGTAAACATTTTATAGAAGACAATGACCATCTAAAGTTTTATTGGTATAAAGATGATGATAAAAATAAAGTATTAGAAGTATATAATAATTGGTTGAAGAAAACTGGTATACAAACTAAGAAAAGAGCTTATGATTTTGGAATAGACACTGCAAAAGGTAGAGATAAAAATAGCTTTGGTCTAATGGTTGCAACTAAGGTGAATAACCAGTTTCAAAAACTTAAATCACAGTATGGAAAAAAGTTTACATCTGAACAATATGCAGATTATATAATAGATATGTTAAACAAAACAAAGTTTAAAATTGATTAATATGACACTTCCATTTCAAGAAACTAAATTAGGTGATAATACATTTATCAGAGAGTTCGTTCAAGATACTGATTCTGGAGAGTTTACTTGGCATCGTGACCGTGAATCTCGTACAATTGAATCTATCGGTGAAACAGACTGGTTAATTCAAATTGATAATGAACTTCCGAAAAAGATTGAAGGAGAAGTATTTATACCAATGGGTGTTTATCATAGACTAATAAAAGGAACTAGAAATCTTAAAATTAAACTTCAGAAGATCCAAAATTGATATTTCCGTAAAAGTTATTATTTATAATCTTTTTAGAATATCTACTTGTAATTGATTTACTTGGAGAAAATTCATCTTTAATATCTAATCCTAAATCAAATATCTTATTGATCTTTCTTTTTCTACTTACGTTCTTAGAAGTATATCCAGATATAACAGAAGTAGTAGTCATTGGAATATAAGGAGCATAAATATAACCACTTTCTAAACTACCTTTCTTACCTATAGCTGACATAGTTTAATTTATGGTTGAATCTAAATTCAATAAATTCTTTTATTTTTATACACTTCTCAAACTCGTCTTGTTGTTCAAGTTCTCTGAGAACTTTAGTCAAATAATTTTTAGAATATATTCTAAAATCAGTTGTGTAAGGTTTATTTGACATACATCTATCAAATATCTCTAAAGCATTCATATTAATTTTTTTTAGAAAGGTAATTATCGTTGTAAATTCTTATAATTTCATCAAACTCATTTATCATACCACTCTTAAACTTTTTATTATCATAAGTTTGTTTAAGAATATACTCTTTTATATAATCCTCATAGTCTAAGTTTATAGAAATATCTAAATTTTCTTCATCAACACTCTGAGATTCATTTACTTCTTCACCATCAACTAGTTCTCTTGTAATATCATCAATATACTCAACAGAAGCAAAATTTGATTTTTCTAAAATTATTTCAAGTTTTCTTCTAAGTTTTCTATTATTAATTAATAAACTATTTGATATTGCAATATCAATATAATCTTTACTATCTTTTAATTTCTCTAACGTCTCTACGTCATCTTCTCCAACAACTCTAACTTTCTTAAATACAGGAGATACATTATTTGGAAAAAATTGCTCATTACCATCATTAGTATCTATCACAAAGATTCCTTTTTGATCACCATAGTCATTTCTATCCATTTGGAATACAGAACCAACAAAGGTAAATTGTTTATTTTGTTGAACTAAATGTATGTGACCTGATCTAACTTTTGAGAATGAATTAAATTCTTCAATATCTATCTTATCTGAGTTTTTATGAGCAACCGATGTCAGGTGCATTTTACAACCATTAAGATCTGAGTGACAAAAAAGATAATCACAATCTTTATTCTGATTAATTAGATTAATTTGTTCTAATCTTTTTTCAATATAAGGCATCATCAAAATCTTAATACCGTTGAACTCTAAAATCTCAGATTTACTATACGTTTTAACATTAGGTATATATTTTAAGGGCCTAACTGAGTTAATTTCAGATGCACTTTTTGACCAAAGATCGTGATTACCTACAATAATATGTAAAGGGGCAATTTGTGAAATCTCTTCTACAATGTCAATTCCATAATTCAATAAGTTGATAGGTATGATATTTCTATTATCAAACAAATCACCTAGATGAACAATTATATCACCAGAATTTACTTCTTTTTTAAGTAGTGGTATTAGAAAATCACTGAAGTATTGTTGATGGACTTTAAACCATTTATCAACACTATTAGGATATCCTAGTCCTATGTGTGTATCACCTATTAGAAAAATTTTACTCATTAGTAAGACATAATTATTTTTTATAAACTATCTATATTATATTGAAAAATTGTAAATAGTTTGGTGTAGTTATATTGTGAGTTTTCATACTATCAGTTAATTAAATTAATATATAAAAGAAAATGAAAGCTAAATGAAAAGGATGCTATTTGAAGAAACTGACTTCACGTCTATGCCTAACCCACCAGAAGGGTTTAAATACGTTGGTTTTGATGGCCAAAACTTCACAGCAAAAGATGAAACGGGAACAGTTAAAACAATTGGAAGTAGTGATTTTTTTTATATAGCGATAAATTTTATTGATTTAGAAGAATTTTTATATATCGCTCCGGAAAATTTTAAAATACTAGATTTAGATTTGAACTATTTTGGAGACCCATCAGGAGTCACTGTTTCAATTTTAGTAAATAACTCAACTTATAATATCGGTGATAATATTGATGAATTTAGTGAAGTTAAAGTAACTATAAGTCAGACTGGATTTATAAAATTAAACTGTGAAAAAATATGAGTTCAAATAATAAATATTTTAATGTAAAAACCTCATCTGGTCAAATATTACCACCGGAAACTGAGGCGTTTATTTCAGCTGACTTTTCTGGAATCGCTGATGAATTACAACCCTTTTGGAGAGAAAGCGAAAACTACTACAAATCAGATAGTAGTTTTTCTTTAAGTGGTGATAGAAATAGTATAAGCTCTGGAAAAAGATGGACTGAGACACTATTAGTCTTACCAGTAAACACAGGAACAATAATTACAAAGATATTCTCAGTAGAAACTGGTCAATTATTAATAAAAAAGAATATTCCTATAATTGATGATAAATATAATGTTTTAATATCAATAGATATGAAATCAATTGATATACCACTTATAAGAGCAAGATTTGAGATTGATGGAAAAGTTTGTGAACAAATATTTGAGAGACATAGTGATTCTAGTTTTAATAGCTCAATACCTATCAATATCGATAATCTAACACCCGGTGAAGATGAAGTTCTTTATTTTGGTGTACCTTTTTCATCAGGATCTTTATGGGATGTAAATAATCTGATATTAGTTGATGAATTTGATACTGAAATACCTGCAGATTTTAGAGTAAAGGCAAATTGGGGACATGAAGGTTCTATTAAATGGGTTGGTGTTAATTCAATTATACCAGCAGACCTAACTCAAGTCTATGTAAAATCAGGAACAAGTTCAACTTCAATAAATGAGGTTATTGTAACTGAAGATGGTTCGGAAATAACAGTAGATACTGGTGTAGCAACTTATGTTATAGATGATAGTCCATCAATTATAAAAATCGATTCAGCTCAAGTAGTAAAAGGTCTTTATGTTATAGACCAAAATGATAATGTTGCGAGTCATGAAGAATTAAGTAAAGTTATAGAAAAACAAAATTCAGTAACTGCTTGTATAAAAATAGAGGGTATCTATAAAAATACAGGGACAGAATTTGCTAGACATATTACAAGATTAGAATTTTTCTACGGACAACCTCAAGTAAAAATAACACATACTTTAATACTAACTAGAAATACCAATACTATTTGGTTTAAAGAAATGGGATGGGAACTACCTCTACCTAACACAGTTGGTAGTAATAAAATAATTAAAGTAAGTACTGATAATACAGATAATTCTATTTTTGGAACATTTAGTTTAGGTTCTGGAATTAATATTAACCAGAAGTATGGTAAAAGAATGGGTATGCGACCTAATGCTACTAGTAAAACATGGAGCCCTAGAGTAGTTGGTGATGATGAGTTTGTAATCAATGATAACTCAACAACTCTGTACACAGGAGCAAACATGGGTGATTGGGTTTCAGTGTCAGGTGATACCGGTAATTTTATGATTTCTTGCAAAGATTTAGCTCTACAAAGTCCTAAATCTTTTGTAATTGATGACGACAAAATAGATTTTAAATTATTCACTTCTGGAACCGGTTTGACCGGATCTAATTTCTACGAAGGTCAAATGAGTTTTAGTATGAGTGCTGTCGGTGAAAGATGGGGATTAAAACCATATATTTCAATGACCGCATCCGATCCAGGACATTTAGCCGGTACTGTAAGTGGTGAATCAAATGTAAGCAGAATAAATAGAGTAGTTTCAAGAAGCAGTAATGCAATTGGTTGGAGTAAAACACACGAGTTTATAATATCTTTAGATGATGATATTAGATGGGTGAATAACTTAAGAAATTCTCCGTTTGCTCACGCCGACACAGAGTGGATTTATTCAACTAATGTCATCGGAAGTATTCATCACAAAGATACTCAAAACTATCCTGTTCTAGAAGAGTTAATTGAAAGATCTTTTTATAATATAGCACTAGCTTTGCCATTACAACTTTCTATTCCAAACCATCCATCTTATTCTTTTAGAGGAAATAATTCTATTTTCAGAGGATTTTTTGATTATTGTGCTGGACCAGTTTATGTTTATCCAGAAAGATGGAGATTTACATACTCATACACCTATGATGCTTGGTATTTATTTATAAGAAGTGGTGAAAGAGTTCTTAGAGAAATTGCAACAAAGATTAATAGAGCATTCATGGACAATTACATTTCTCACTGGGATAGTGATAGTCCATCCGAATTGGCTAAAGCTAAGGGTCTATTCATTGCTACTTGGGATCCAGGAGTAAATAATACCGGACCTGGTGACTTCCCAATTTATTGGGAACAGATTAGAGCTTATCAAATAACAACAACAACCGATATAGAAAGATCAGTTCTAGATTGGTACTTAACTGATTATGGTAGAGCAAAAGATATTGTAGATCAATTTGAGGAAGCAATGTTACAAGAATGGGCGTTTGATTCATATAATTTTAGAATAATTCAAGTATTGAAACTATTAGACCAATGTTATAAATTTAGTTGGAATAAAGAAACTAAAATATTATTAGAAAAAACACTATGGGGCAATCCAGGAGTTTTAGATGATGAGGGAGAACTTTATATAAGTAAAAATAGAACATATGATAGTACTACATATAAATTACCAACCGATGTTGATAATTTTACAAAAATAGGATACACATTAGACAGTCCATATATTCACAAAGTTGCTCAAAAAGCAGGTAGATTTATAATAGAAAGTTCCGGAATAACTGGTCGTTCTTCAGGTATAACACCTCATTTTATCTACCAAAAAGAATCAGATAATACATTTCTTTCTATATTTGATTACATGACAACTGACTTAGTTCGTTATCTAAGATCAGACGGAACGGCAAATATTGGATATTCAGACTTTCCGAAATACTTTAGAGGAATACCATTATATATGGATATATTTACTCAAAATGTTTCATCTTGGTTACATATAATAAAAATTGCTAACTCAGACACTAGATTTTTAGTTTACAAATCTGATAGTGAACGTCTAAATTTACTATTACAATGTCCAAATACTGGAAGTACACAATCTTTGATAGATAATACAATTACATATGGATTCGTTGGATCCGCAGTCTATGTCACACCACAAAAACCTTCATCACCTGAATCTTTTTCTGGACAAGATTTACACCAGATAACAGAATACAGTTCAAAACAAGACGATGAAAGATCTTTAGTTAAAGTAGTAATTCCAAAAGATGCACCTGAGGGAGTTTATGAGATAATTTTAAATAGAGATGGTGATTATCGTATTTTTTCAGATAAGAATACACCAATGATGTTCTATGCATCAAATGGAGTAAAATTACCACCTTTAAGAGTATCAACTCAGTTTTATGGAGCCACTAGTGGAGTCGCTGATACAAGAAAAGTATATTTTCAAGTTCCGTCAGACGCATTACCAGGTGGGATTAGTGTAACTAACGCAGATGCTCAGAAAAGTATATACTATAGAACTAGTACAATATTCGAACCAGATGTGTTGATAACTCCAACTTCAGTGAACTCTGGTGTTACACAAAGTCTAACAGCTAGTGGAATTTGGAGTTTAAAAGTAAAACTTCCAATCAACACTGGCGCAAATCTTACCGAATCTGGTATAGTAAGGACTAGTTTTCCGACTTATTTTAGTTTTAATAAGGAATTTTATAGTCAGATATTTGTAGAAAATCCACCAGAAACTACACAGTTAAGAGCCGACTTTAGAGGAATAACTCTCAATACACTAGACCAAAATATATATGCGGATTCAAAATCTGGAGTAATTACTTATAGATACAGAATTGAAGATATTCAGACATCTACTATTACGTTCTACGATAGAAATCTAAACTATTTTAACCTTATAAATGCAGGAGTTTCTCCTGATTATGACAGAGAGTATTCAATAAGGGTTACTTTTGATAAAGGAAGTGGATTTAGCAACTATGGTGCATCCTATAGTGTATTTACACCAGAGAGTTAAGTTTAGAAAAAAATCACTTTTGGTAACTAATATATACAATGAAAAAGATAGAGACAGATTACAAAATAATATATAATTTATAATTTGTTGACTAAAAACAAAAGAAAAAAAAATTAAAATAAGATGCCATTACCACATTTTAACCAAGTAATTAATGTAGGCGCACCAGGTGGTCCTGGTACTGCACCAGACGAAGTAGTTTACTTGAACCTCTTTGAGATTACCTTTATTTTACCAGTAATCTTACAACAGACACAGAGAAATCCATTTTTGTTACTACAAAATGCAACAAAAATAGATCTTAACCTTACAGAGTTTGACGTAGCTGCTAAATCACAAAGATTCAAGTATTCAACAAGAATGTTTATGACTTCACCTACAAAAACTGACGGTACACTTTCTATTCCGATTCAGGTGAATGTTAACGACCAAGGCTCTATGGAAACATGGAATACGTTGAAAGCTTGGTATGACTTAGTATTTAACTCACAAAATGGTGCACTTCACTACAAGAGTGATATCATCGGTACTATTATTGTTAACCAACACGATAAAAAAGGTATTGTATTGAGACGTGTAACTTTCCAAAACGTACAAATTAGTAAAATAGCAGGTTACTCACTTGACTGGTCATCTAACAACATCATTGAGTCAACTCAAGCTGATTTCGTTTATGATTACTTTATCGACGAATATATCGACCAAGGATTAGGAATTGGAGCACCTCAATTAGTTTCAGGATACGGAATAGACTAATAAAATTAAGACATCTTTAACAAAATAAAAAAACCCACAAATGTGGGTTTTTTCTTTTTAAAGTATTTCTAAATTTAGAAACTAGGTATGTTAAAGTTGTTAGAACCAAAGCTAGAAGCACTTTTCATCATAGAGTTAGTGTCTGGCATTGACTTAGATTGTTCACCTTCTTGTTTCTTTCTAGAACTTTCTTCCTCTTCAACGATCTCATTAACTAATTTGATATTCTCCTCGAATAACCAAAAAGGCCATAAATCCATTGCAAATTCAGAAAGATGAAAGTGTTTCTGAAGTAGAAGCTTATTCTTTAATATATGCTTCAAAGGCATCGTGAATAACGAAAATACCTGACGCTCCGGTGGGAAATTGCATGTCTGTGCGGACCTCCTCACCACACTCACAATTTCTTTTTAATTCCTTAATACCAAAGGTCATTTTACTAACGGCTGAATTTAGAAATTGAAATGAGATATCATCGATTTCTTCAAATTCTTTAACTTTAGCTTTAATACCATCATAAGTGATTGATGTTCTATTTGACATCATAAATGGAATAATCTTTAAGAAAGCTAAGTTTGGAGTACGTTTTTCATTATTCTCTTTAACAATATAGTCTGTAAAAGCTTTCTGTAATCCAATATTAGGTGGAGTAAGTTCAAAGAATTTACCATTAACAGTTTTAAAGTTATAGCATCTACTAGAGTGATTAAAGAATCTTTCTAATTTTTCATCAATATCATGAGAAACAAAGTTTTCTCTTTTTAACTCAATAACAACATCTTGACCACAAGTACATCTTTGAGTTACCGTAAGTGAATTACCTTGTTGAAAAGTAAGTTCTCTGATTAAGAAAATCAAGAATAATCTATCTTGGTCTTTTACTTCTAAGAAAGATCCTAATTTTCCATCAGGATATTTAATTCTAACACAAGCTTGTAGAATATCATTCATTTTCTCAATAATATCATAAAAGTTATTATCATCTACCATTGAGTATGCTTGAATTTCTCTAACTTGAGCTGGTCGAACCATAAATAAAGATCCAGTTGGATAAAACTCACCACAAGGAAGTTCTCTAACATCCATATTAAAAAACTGTAAATCAGTAGTTCTAGAATTATCTACAGGTTGAACAAATGGAATATCACCTTGTGATGATTTTTCTTCTGCTTGTTTTTTTCCAGTTTCTAAATCCGAAAGATGTCTCTTTAGGTATTCTTCTTCTGTCATTTCATTTTTATTATTATCAGACATACGTTTGTATTTTTTTTTATATATTAGATATATTTCTTCCTCTATTATAATAGTTAAATAATAATAAGTTTATCTTTAAAATAAAAAAACCCTCAATTTCTTGAGGGTTTTTATAATTTTATTTTTATTATTATCCATTGATGAATCCACCAGCACTAATTGCTCCTGTTCTAAGTATTGTAATATTATTAACAATAATACCCATACCTTTGATTGGTTCAACATAAGTGTCAAGTACACCAATTTGATTGTCAATAATCTCAGCAGTGTTGTTCTCATCATCCATCTTGTTAAAGAAGTTGTATAGACCGTTTCTACTAACATATGTTTCACAGATAACGTCAGCTCTAAGTTTAATCTCAGCTCTAATATCTGGAGTATTAAATCTCCATTGGAAGTCTAATAACATTCTTGAAAGTTCTCTTTCAAGTTCGATTAGAACTTCTCTTACGTGAATGTAAGAAAGAGCAGATGTATAAAGAGTTTGACCTGTATTCTCAGTCTCGATAACAAATCCTCTGTTTCTCTTGAATACTAATGGGTTCATTTGAGCCTGATTTAAGTATTCAATGTCAGTTGGTGTAAACATCATTTCTAAGTCATTGATTGCTAAAATTCTACCATTATTAACACCAGCAGCGATTGTCCAAGGTGTAACGTTACCAATGTTAGAAACGTGTTTTCTCATATAAGTTGTAGCTACGTAAGACGCTGGAGGAAACTCAATTGGTCTACCATTATCATTTACAATAACATATGGAGTGAAGTATCCAACACAAGTTGTACCAGCACCATCACCAAATGAGTAAAGGAATGCTGGTGAACTCTCAGGGTCACCACCTTTTGCCACATATTCTAATTGAAGAACTCCTTCTGTGTTTACGAATGTAGGAGAAGATGAATTCTTAAATTGTCTTAATGAAGGCATATTCAAGAAACCAAATATGTCTAATCTATCACCACAAATATCAACCAACTGTTGTTTAGATCTTTCTGTAAGTCCTAATCCGAATGAGTCAATTAAATATCTAAAGTCAATAGCTTCTTTATTTGTAATTGCCTTAAATAAAGGTGTTCCTTTAGCTACAAGATTTAAGACTGTATTTTGTCTTGTTTCAGTACCATCAGGTAAAGAAGCTTGTCTAATTCTAAATCCATTAAGTGATAAAGCTTTGTAAGTTGTAGCGTAAGTATCAATTGTTACATATCTTGTAGTTTGTAAGTCACCACCGAAGTTTGTGATAGCGATTGTAGAGTCACAAGTAATTTCAACTAGTTCTGTATTACCAGCGTATAGTTTTTTACTCAAGATTCTTGTTAATCTTCTTGGAGCTTCTCCTATTTGTAAAGCGTTAACATCATAACTTGCTTCTAAGAAATCACCTACTCTAATTTCAGTATATCTAGCACCATTTACTAAACATTTGTTAGCAGTTTGTATATATCCAGCTGGAACTTCAATCTCTACAGTTTGTTTGTAGTTAGTTTTCTCAGACTGAATGAAGAATGTGTTATTAGCATAAATATCAACATCAACATCAGAATCAAGATTTTCATCTTTAAACTCTACATCTAACACACCATTTGAGTCTAAGAACATTCTTAGATAATGTTTTGTTAAGTAATCATTAACTAAATTAACATCAGTTAAGTACTCATAAACAACCTCCTCATTCACTTGATAAGCGTAGTATGTAGAACCAATAAATCCTAATGCTGTTGCTAATCCATTTGCTGATTGTAAAGGGTTTACAACATTTTGTACTATAGTAAATACTCCTTTATTATCTGTTGATGATGGAAATTGAATTTTCTCTTGTGTCTGAAGATCGATTTGAGCATCAAATCCAACTACAGAAGATTGGAATACTATATAATCGTACCCAGCGTATGATGATGTAGCTGTTGTTGCGACCTCACCGTCTATAAATGTTACATTAACTGTATCACCAAGAACGTTATTTGAAGAACCAGCTGAGTCAACATACAATCTATTATCATAGAAGAAGTCTTTACTATTGATGATACCATCGAAATATCTTGTGTAGAATTTAGAGTATTTACCAACAACTCCAATTCCACCTTGTGTAGTATCTGTTACAGTATCTTTAGTAATAACACCATCAGTTCCAAGTAAGAACTCATTATCTTCTGTATATAATACAAAATATCCTTTTGTGATATCAATTAACTTAGAAGAAGCCAATTTAGTATCTAAAATGAATGACTTGTTTTGTGTAGTATTTGTAACAATGTTACTAATCTCCATATTAGCCAAAGATGACTTCTCAAAAGAAGCACTTGGACCTAAACACATAGTCATTTTATATTTGTTTGGACCATCAATAAGTCCAACTAATCTATTAAACATCTTAAATCTTCTCCACTGTTCGTAGTTACTTGTTTTAGATGTAGTGTTAGTACCAGTAAACTCAAACTTAAGAATACCCGTAGATGTTTCAGTAATTGTATAATCATCACCTGATTGAGTACCATAACTTAAGTCATTAAATCCTAAATGATTTGCAGAAACATTATTCACAGAAAGAGCTCCTAAGTTAACAAAATTTCCTTGATAAACATCAAAATCAAGATATCCAAGTACGATGTCGTTTTGACCAACAGATGGATTAGTATCTTTTACTAAACTATTCAGACTTAAAATCTCACCAGTAGCATCGATAATAAATGTTGATGTGTACGATGCAGTTGCGTTTGTAACTGGATAATCAGAAGAACTAATTGTAAGAGAAGCTGTTCCTAAAACAGTAACATATTGGTCACCAATTATAGCAAATGGCTCACCAGGTAAATATCCAGCATCATAAGTAACAGTAATAGATTGCGTAGATGAAGTAAGAGTTGAATTTTTCTTCACTCCATAAACTGAACCCTCAGCGAACCAAGATGTTCTGTTATTACCGTTATAAGCGATACCACTTGTTAATGGACCTGTACTACCAGAATCATCAAATGCGTGAAAATTTTGACCATCATATGAGTAAGTACCTCCGTAAACACCATCAGTGTCACCAGTTAAAGCAGTTACGTTACCTGGTAAGTCAAGAGGAACTGCTGTAATTTCAACACTCTCAGCGATAGTTTCTTTATATGATAAGAAATCTATTTGAGTTTCTTCTTTGGATACTAATGTATTACCAAGTAAGTCAAGTAATCCTGTGTAGTAGTCTTTTTCTACTAAATCGTTGTTAAATGAACAGAATAAACCAGTTCTATCAGTATCTCTATTTACAGTAGTTTCAATAAATATATTTCTACCATTCAAATCTCTAAAATATGGAATTAATGAAAGACCTTCATAATATGATAACAAAGTAACGTTTCTATCATTAGCAAAATTTCTAATTTGCTCTTTTCTAAGACCAGATGCGTTAAAGTATGCACTCCATCTTGTCTCTACAGCAAGTTGTTGATAATTAGACCAATCACCACCAACAACTACAACATCAACTAAGTAGTCAGATGCAAAATCATTTTTATTAACATAAGGAGGCATTTTTTCAACGGAACCATACCACTCAAGTAATGTTCTATCAAAACCAGTAACTTGAGACTTAAATATAAACACAGTAATAGATTTATCTGAAAGGTTTGTTATATTAAACGCTCTCTCAGAATAACCTGTATTGTTCTTAGTTAAGTTAATGAAAGACTCAGTGTCTCTCTTCCAGAATCCAGTTGTGTCAAAGAATCTTCTATAAGCTCCCAATCTTTCGATATCATTGTTGAATCCAGCTGATGTAGATAAAGATTGATATTCAATAGTATCTAAGTTATCATCTGTAACAAGCAGGTTGATAGCGAAAATCGGTGAAGTTTCTAACATTTTAGAAATAGTTCTATGAAAGAATGAACCTTTTCTTTCTAATCCTCGATCGAGTTGTCCAAATACCGCTTCCAATTCACCAGTAGAAGTAATTCTGATTGGTGTATTAACTGGTCCTTTTTTAGAAACCCCGATTACAAGGTTAGTAATACCTTCCTGAACAGGGCTAGTGATTATTGATTGGTCAAATTCTTCTATGAAGATTCCTGGTCTTTTGTATTTTCCAATTTGAATAGCCATATTGTTTTATATTTTTTTTTATTTTAATGTATATATAAAATAGAAAAAACGATATTTTTTCTATTTTTGTTTCTCATCTTGTATTTTCTTAGTATATTCATTAATATCTTTTTGAACTTGATTCATTTTTTGACCAAGTTCTGTTTTCTTTTGCTGTATTTCTTTTCCCATATCAAGTATCTTCTTTGACTTTTCAGCCAATTTAGTATTTAAGTCATTGATATTTGATTTGGTTAGTAGTTTTGTTTCTTCTTTATCAAGTAAACTTAACTCTTCTTGAAACTCTTGAATCTTCAATTTATCTTTAGTCCTTTGGTCTTGTAGATTACTAACTTCCTTTTCTAATCTACATATGTTAGAGTATTCAATTAAAAATGGATTTCTATCTCTATCAGGACTTTCTTCTTCCAAACCAATTACTTGTTTTAGTTTCTCTTCTACTTGTTCAGGTGTTAACTTTTCGTCTTTATAAATATCGTCAATTGAGGCTTTCTTTTGATTGAACTCTGTAAACTGATCCTGTAAAGAATTCATTTTTTCTTTTGCCATCTTTACATCTGGCTCATCAGAATCTAAAATCTCAAATTTCTCAAGAAATTTCTGATAGTTAAGCACATATTTCATTTTCTTTAAGTAAATTTCACTGTAGTAGGTTTCTCAGCCGCTTCTAAATCTATTTTAATATTCTCAAAACCACCATGAATTTTAATAGCAGTTTTAAGTTTCACCATATCATCATTTATATCAACAGCTTTAGTTGTAACAGTCTCCTTACCTTTAACATCCTCTTTTGTCTCTTTTATAAGCCAAAACATTCTTTTAGTAATAAACTTCATATTTTCAACTTTTTCAGGTTCTTTTCCAGAAGAAACACTATTAATCTTTAGAGGGAGTTTGTTATTTATTATACACTCTAGGAAAGTATTTTTAGAAATAATTGTACCTCTAACTTTTTTTCTAACCTCTAAATCCATTACACCATCACCTTTTTCTGTTTTAATTGATTCTCCATCATAAACTTTAAGTAAATAGTTCTTAAATGTTAAAAAAGAAGGTGAATAAGATATGTAATAGAAATCACCAATGACATCTTGAATAAAAAAGTAATATGTTATATCTTTATTTGCATCATCAATACCATCAACTTGTAGACATTTACCACTGAAATTTTGTTCTTTAATAAAGTCATCAACTTCAGCCTCACCATCCGCACCACCTTTAATACTTTCTGGTTTAACAAATTTATAAATTGACTGCTTAATCAAAGCTGCTTTAGAATAAGCATCTTTAACATCTAATTCACCGGTAGTAGGATTCTTCCAAGATAAATCAGACTCTGGTAATCCTTTGAAGTTTTCATCAGACATGTCACCAAAGTATCTATCAAGCATCTTTTGTTGAGCTCCTTTCTTAAATGGTTCTTCACCATCTAACATTTCTGTTATGAATTTTCTTAAAGCCACACCAGCTCCTCTTTTTAATACATTACCGACTCTAATTTCGGTGTTTTTATTAAAAATAGGTTGGAAAATTCTCTCTCCCATAATTTTAATTACAGCATCATTCCAAATAGCAAATGTCTTTTTGTGTCTATATGGACCTTCTGTTTGAGCATTTGGTTCACCACCACCACTTCTACCAAAAGGAATATATTCATTATAAACAGATCTTGAAACCTTACCACCAGTTCTAGCACCAGGGATAGTATTATTTGTATGTAGATTATATGATCTATTGAATATTCTAACAATATTCATAATAGGATCCATACCATCAATAACTATAGCATCTTTTTTCTCAGCAAGTTTCTTTTCTAAATTAACTTTAATTTTTTCAACTTCAGATTCTTTAATAACCCAAGCATTTAAGTCCATTTTCTTTTGCCACCAATCCTGAATCTCATTTGCTAATTTTTTTGGCATTATTTTCTTAGGATCACCTGTCTCTGGAGTAGTCTGACCTTCTGGTTCTTTATCAGTTTTTGATTTTTCATCATCTGTTTTATCAGTTGTTTCAGTTTCATCCGCTTCAGTAATCATTCTATGAATGAATCTATCATATCCTAATAATAATTTTTCTTCAGTTTTTTCATCTCCCGACTCAGGTTTACCAAATTGTAACTCAGGATTTATAACTCCTCTCATAGTCGCATTGAAATTGACTAATTCTTTCATCATTTTATTCCACAACACTAAATTCTCATTGTTAGAAGCAAACATCTTTTTAATCTCATCATTAGTAGCATTCATTACATCATTTTTAACAGTAATTGAGTAAAGAGCAACTATCTTTTGTGCGATATTTTCAGGTCTTGTTAAAAAATTATCAAGTCCTTCTTTTATTTCATACTTTTTTCTAAAATTCTCATCTCTTACAGACGTGTAAATTTTCTGAATTGGAGATTTTGTTTTACCTTGTGCAATTCTTTGTTCAGGAGTCAATTTAAAATAAGCCTCTAATTCTTCTATAACACCGGGTTCGCTTTTTAATAAACTATAAAGTGGTTTAATTCCCTTATTAACGTGAGTACCTTTTGTCTTAACAGTAAAATCCCACTCAATGGAATCACCAGTAGAAACAGCAGCAGGAGCTTCTTCAGCTTTATAATCAACTTCTTCATAAATGTAAATTGATTCTCTCGTTGCAGTATTTGTTGTAGGTTTTACAGGAACAGGTGCAGTAACTTTAGCAAGTTGTTCTTTATTATGAACACTAACATCTATAGGTTTCTTTTCACCTTTCTCAGCTTCAGCTTCTTTTCTAAGTCGATCTCTTGTTCCTTCACCAGCATTTGTGTTTTTACCAGCTTTCTTTTGTTCTTCAACCCACTTAGCTAATTTTTCTTTATAAATATCATCAACTGATTTAGAGATGTTAGAAACAAACTTTTTATCACGACCACTTTTCTCTACAGCATCGTCAGCAGAAGTAGCACTCAATTCTCTTGCACTACCACCAACCGGTGATCCTTTAACAGCAGCATAGAAATAAAACTTCTTTTTCTGCATCTCATCATATATCTTAACGACACTTAAAACACTTTTTAAGTTTTCTGTACAAAGATTAAATAATTTATTCTCTGATTTTTCTTCAAATGTTTCTTTCTTTTTATAATCATCAGGATTAATACCTTCTAAATACTTTAAAAAGTCATTTAATTGTCTTAAAAGCTCATTCTTTTTCTCAATTGGTTCTGTCTCTTCTACCTTAGAGATAGTTTCTTTTGTTAAATCTATTAAACCAGGTAAGTTAACAGGATCGATTCTGCCCTTAAATTTCTTAAAATCATGAAGGTGAGCAACATTCATCTCTAATCTGTTTAGAAAAGCATAGATAGTTACATTACCAAGCATTTTTTTATCATCCATATCTAACTCTGCAAGTTGTGATGTATTCAATATATCTTCAAATTCAGCTCTTAATCTTGAAATTAAAGGTTTCATTAAAATCATATTTGCGCCAATTTGAGTTTTTCTGATTATTGCATTTATTAATCTACCAACAAGTGAATCACCCCAGGTAATTTCATTACCCATAGCACCAGAACCTGGCATTGTTTCAAGTATTAAATCACCTAACTTTTTTTCTAAATTATTATGGACTTGTATTTGTCTTCTTTCATTAACTTGTTTGAGATAATTATCTCTTGAACTAATATACTTCATGAAGTATTAATATTTTTTCATATATATTAAAAAGTATTCTCTATTTTTTACTAAAATATTTTTTAATTCTTTAGGATTTAATAAAAATGAAGGATTCACTCAAATTCAAAAATTAATCTAAAATTACCTACTCTAAAAAACCGCAAAATTTCGGAGGTAGCTCAAATAATAGTATTTTCATAGTAATATATAACACTGTAAATTATAATTCGCAATATGAATTTTTTAGAACTAAAGTATAAATCAAAAACTTATACTACAAATAGTAAAATCTTAGAGATATTAACAAACGAAAAACTTTATTGGTTAGTTGACTCCGAAGTAGACGGAGCAATTATTGAAATCCATAATAGTACTCTTATATGGCACGAAGGAATCTTCATGTCAGGAGACTGGCATTATGGAATTTTTAAGAATGGAGGATTTTACGGAAACTGGGAAAATGGAATATGGGAAAACGGGTATTTTAATGGGAACTGGATAAGCGGGATAAAGCTTAATTAAAAAATAATTTACTACTATGAAAAGAAAAAGAGACGCAATCAAATCTGAAAACTCAGATTTATTGTTTAGAAACCACAGAGTCTCAATCTTCAAATCAAAAGATGATTGGTACTTCGAGATTGGAAGAGAAGTAACAAACGATTTAGCAGAAGCAGTAACAATTTTAATGAAAACAAAAGGAATAACAGAAGATATATGGAACATAGAAATAAAAAGTGTAAATTTAGATGAAATATCACCATCAAGAAGTCTTTTCTATCTAACAGGCGGAGAAGAAGAGTGGTGTGTTATGTCAAATTATAATAAAACTTGGTCAGAATGTTACTTAGACTTTCAAGAAGAGTTTGGATTTATGGTAATAAAAATATTAAAAAGATCAAAAAAATTATCTGATATAAGAGACGGTCTCAAAAAATATCTTAATTTACCAATATTATATGATTTTGCACTTAGTAAAAATATTGTAAAATAAATCAAGAAAAACCTGTCGAAAGATAGGTTTTTCTTTTTTATATATAATACCAATGAATACTTTCAACTCAATATGCTCAAACCCATGGTGTAAGGTTAGCTTTTCTTATACAGAAAAAGACTATATAATAAACGATGGTGTAGTGTCAGAACCAAAAGTTTGTAAAAAGTGTTTAAGCTTTGATAATGAACTTTCAGGTGGGATTGAATGGATAGATAAAAGTTATGAGGGTAATAGATTTGATAATGAACCTCATCAAATTAGATATAAAGTAACCAACTACAAGTTATGAGAGCTCACTTTTTCGACTTATCAGTTTTAATTGGATTGGAAAGTAAAGTTTGGATTGTATCAAAAATCAAACCATCTATACCTATTATAAAAATATCAGAATCTGAATTTAATTTAATTAAAAAAGGAATCTATATAAAATATAATCAAAAGTTCAGATTTGGAAATCAAGATTATTGGATATCCGAGGATTTAGCAAATCAGATAAAAATTAAATGTATAAAGTCTAACATAAATACAACAGAATTAGTTTTCTCTTTACAAGAATTTATGAATCCTGAAATAATAGAAAAGTCAAATTATACTATTCATAAAGAAAACTTAGTAGATATTAAAAACTCAGATGATGATATTTATGTAATTTGCTCGAAGAACACTAAGAAAAACTACGAACCTATAATAAAAAAACTTGAAGATTATCTATCAAGTATAGGTCTGAAGGTCAAAACATACTATTACATATCAGAAACATTTTTTAATAGAAATCAAGATGATATATGTCATAAGAAAGTTAGATTGTTATTACAACACTTAGTTGGACTTAAAACAGATGATGATAAATTTACAGATGAAGAAATAACAAGATATGAAACAGTATACTTTTATGATGATTCGAATGATTCTATAGAAATGTCTAAAACTATAAATGACACTATGGTGTTTATTGAAAAAAATTCAGATAAGAATCTATTAGGTAAAATTAAAGATATAGTCAAATCCGAAAATATTCAACTTATTATTAATAAAGTGACTTTTAATAAAGTGAATAAGTTTATAACAACAACTGTGAAGTTAACTCATCAGAATATAATAAAAACTTTTGAGTCATTTAGACATAAAGGTTAATCCTTTTTCTTATCATTATCTTTACTCAACATCGCGTTTTTAATCATCTCATTTAACTTTCTATTGTCAGTTATTTCACCACCATCAGAGACATTATCATCTTCCTCTACCTTAGTAGACTCTGGTTCAATTTCATTATAACCTAAATCTTTTCTTAATGTCTTGTAGAATTTCTCTAATTCTGTTTTTTGACCAGATAAAAACTTAGCATTTTCTCTAATTTGACCAATTGTTTGATTAACAACCTCATGCATTCTAGCAGAATTATCACCATTATCAACTTGTCTTAATTGTGATAAAAAGTTTTTTCTTGTCATCTTTGTTAAGAATATACCTTCAGCGTACACTGTAGCATCTTCTTTCATTTTATTTTTAATATAAGGATGTTCTTTTAATTGAGGAACGTCACCTAAATACAAATCAACAAGAGACTCTAACACATCCATAGACTGCTGACTAGCAACTGTCAAATCAGAGTCATAATCATATATTTCTATTTCACCTAAATCAGGTAAGTCCTCAGGTCTCGCTAAGTGTTTTGATAAATCATAATCTCCTCCTTCTGATTGTATTTGGTCAAATTCATCTTGAAGACGGTTTCTTTCATTTTCGGTTTTAGACATAGAAGACGGTTTTTTACAATATATATTAAAAAATATTTCCTTTGATGAGTATTAAAGAGACACAAGAAAGGCAAATGATATTCACTACTAAGTTAGTAGATGAGGCAACAGATAAGATAAATGATGGTATTGTTGTTAAACGATATCAAAATCCATGGCTAAAGAGTGAAGTAGGTCTTAGAAGACAAGGTGTTACTTTTAAGATGACCGCGAGTGAACAACAAGAGTATGTTAGATGTGCTGTTGATGTTCACTACTTTGTAGAAAAATATTGTAAGGTGAAAAGAGAGGATGGTTCTATAGGATCTATCAAACTAAGAGATTATCAGAAAGAAATGCTTGACAACTTTGTTAATAGTAGATTTAATATACTAATGGCTTCTCGTCAAGTTGGTAAGACTATCTCATCTTCTATTTTCATGTTACATAAAATACTATTTGACAACGATAAAAATATAATGATTGTTGCCAACAAAGGAGATACGGCTGTAGAGATTGTTGATAAGATTAAGTCAATCTATTCATTATTACCTTTCTTCTTAAAACCAGGTATTAAAACTTGGAATCAAAAGTCATTAACATTTGAGAATGGTTGTAGAATTAAAACATCAGCTAGAACAAAGACACCAGCCATCGGTTTTACCATTGACGTTCTTTATCTTGATGAGTTTGCTCACATTCCGTCTAATATTATTGAACCATATTATACAGCCGCTTTCCCAACCACAGCAGCCGTTCAGAATTCTAAAATTATTATTACATCTACTCCCAACGGTATGAACTTATTCCATAAGTTATTAACAGATGCGGAAAGACCGGATGGTGATCCACAGAAAAACAACTACAAACCGATGAGAGTTTACTGGTATCAAGTACCGGGAAGATTCGTTACTTACATACGATTAAATCCACATAAGATGTACGAACACGGTGTTGATAAAGAAGATATATTTAATCTTGTTAACGAGACTTGGGGACCACAAACTAAGGTTTTCATGGAATATAATATGGATTTATTAAAAGATGTCATAAATGTTTTCAATAATGATTTGTGTACAGATGAGAATGTTAAAAAAATGATGTTTATTGATAAAAATGGTCTTGAAGTACCTATTATGGCAATTGCTGAAATGACAACTTGGAAAGAAGAAGCTATAAAAGATATTGGTGGAGAAGACGCATTTAACCAAGAATATGGTTTGAGATTTATAAACTCAAGTAAGTCACTTCTAAGTGAAGGAATAATTGAAGAATTACTTAAAAATAAGAAAAATTACACATACGAAGATATATTTGAATTCGATAAGTTTATTAGGTTCAGTTATGAAGGATTAAAGTGGATTGATGATGATGATGTATTCATACCAATTAAAAGAAAAAATTATAAAATTGTACTATCGGTCGATATTTCAGAAGGTCTCGGACAAGACTACTCTGTTATAAATATATTTAAAATTGTCAATAAGTCAAAAGATATAATAGACCAACAAAAACTCTCATATAAATCAATTGTAGACTTTTTCAGATTAGAACAAATTGGATTGTTTAGAAGTAATATAATATCAGTAAAACAATTATCAGAACTATTATATGTTTTAGTATTTGAGTATCTTAATCCAGAAAATGTAAAGGTGGTCTTAGAATTAAACAACTACGGAAATGCTCTTCTTGCTGAAATGCCTCACGTATTTGATGGAAATAATAATTATGGATCTAGTGTATTTGTTAGATACAAACACAGAGCGGATTCAACCGAAGAAAAAATAGGTCTAAAAGTAGGTGAAAATAAAAATATGTTGGTAAAAGACTATCAAGATTTAATGCTAAACAAAGGATTTTCAATAAACAACGAAGAAACAATTAGAGAAATAACAACTTTTGTTAAACACACAACATCGGCCGGAAACATAAAGTACGCAGCTGATGTAGGACACGACGACTGTGTAATGACTATTGTCAACGCCACTTCAATATTTAATAAAAATGAATTTAGAGAAATGGTAGATGAATGGATGTCTAAAGAACTTGAAAAGGAATTTTCAAATTATATAAACCAATGTTTATCAAATATTGATTATGTAGAGGGAGTAGACTATGGTCAGGTACTGAAAGTAAGAAAACAATTTCAGAACAGATATAAATCAGGAGGATCTTCTGGGGGAAATAACTTAGACTGGTTTAATAGAAAACTTTAACTGTTAACTTCCATTGTTACACTCAGACCAGAAATTTGAAGTTTTTCCTTCATTTTAGAAACTGTATCATAATCACCATATTTAACATCACATTTACCGTTAAAGTGAACAATATGAGCACATTGAGAAGCTTGTTCAAGCTCATGTCCACATATTTTCATCAAACAGTTGATAACATGTTCAAATGTATTATAATCATCATTATGTAAAATTATTCGATAAGGTGAAGATAAAATCTCTTCTACTTTTGAATTAGTTTTGGTTTTAGTAATTGTTGCCATAATTATTTTATTTGTTATTTAATTAAAAGTTTTAATTGTTTTATTTACAACATCAACAACTGTAACTTTACAAGGTTGTGTTTTAGCCCATTCCTCAAATTTTGGTAAATGCTCTTGTCTATCATCATACATAATAAACTCTTCCGGTTTAATCTTATTGATTAAATTCTCAAAAAGTCTCGTCTTAAAATTGAAAGTATCTCCACCAAAATTTAAATAAACTTCATCAAAAGAAAGATTATGATGATTTAAAACTATCTCCACTTCTTTTCTTAAAGGCTCAATACGACCAGTAGCCATAATTAAATAAACAGATTCATCTGTAACAGCTTCTAAGTATTTTTGATAAACCCAATCATTAATAGGAATATCAAAAACATTCAAATCCAAACTTTCAGGCTTTGACCACCATCCTCTATGAGGCCATTCAGTACCGGTTTTCTCGAACCAAATTTCTTTACCGTCTTCCGGTAATGGTGTGTGACAAAGTGTGTCATCAAAATCAAAACAGATTAATTTAGAATATTTCATAAGTACAAATATATATCAAATTTTTAAAATAAAAAATAAAGTAGATTACTTTTTTATATATATCAAAAAATATTAAAATGATGAAATTAGATATTAAAAAAAAGAATATTAAAATGATGAAATTAGATATTAAAACAATAATAATCTTGATTTTATTAGTAACTTCTTTATTCTTTGGATTAAAGTGGTTCTGGGGTGGAAACAAAGATTTAAAAAATGAAGCAAATCGATTAGAACAAGAATTCAAAGAACTAGAAAAGAGGAAAAAAGAAACAGATTTAGAAATAGAATCTTGGAAAGAAAAATTTAATTCTCTAAAATCTGAAGAATCAAAATTAAAACAAGAAAACGAAAAACTTGAACAACAAACAAAAAAAGCCGAACAAGATGCTAACATATCGAAAGCTAATTTAGACAAACTAAAAGTCGAGATTAAAGAAACTCAAGAAAAAATTGAAGAATTTAAGAAAAATCCACCAAATAGAACTGGAGACGCTCTTTTAGAATCAATAAAAAATAAAACAAAAACTCTATGAAAAGTATTTTATTAATTTTTGCATTAATTATAAGTCTTTTTTCTTACTCACAAAAGATAGACTATCCAAAATTTGAAATAGACTCACTTGGTCAACAAGTAGTTGTAATGACAATTGAACAAGCTCAGGCACTTGATAACAATTCAGAACTTCTTTTACTTTTTGAGAAATTAAATTCTCAAATGACAGATTATGACTCAGTTTGTGTGAAAGTAATCAATGATAAAGATAACGTAATTGCTTCTCAGAAAATGGAAATATCAAATCTTAAAAAATCACTAGAAAATAAAGATGACCAAATTACATCTTTACAAGGTGAAATAAGCGGATATGTTAAGAAAATTTCGATTTTAGAATTAGAGGTTCAAAATAGACAAAACCTAGTAGACGTAAAAGACAAACAAATCAAAAGATTGAAAACAAAAATGATACTAGGAGGAGCAGGTGGAGGACTTGCAATTATCGGTCTAATACTAGGAATTATCCTTATAAACTAAAGTAAAAAAATGACTTTTTTTACTTAATATATAAGTTATAAAAAATATTTATAAAAAATGAAGCATATTAGAACATTTGAAAAATATCGCATTACAAAGAATAGAGAAGAAATAATCAAAGAATCTGTTCTTCAAGTAAATGATATTTATAAAGTTAAGACTATGATTGATATCCCACAATCATTAATCAATGCTTATGTTAAGAAAGTTAAAGATACTACTGGTAAAAACTTACGTCAGTTTTTTGGTGATGTAGATATCGCAGAAGAAATAGTAAAATTCATCAACTTAAATAATCTTGATGTTGAAAAAATCCCAGGAAATGCAATAATGGGTGGTGCACAAGGACAAGTTCAAGGACAACCACAGGTACAAACTGAGGGAGAAGCGCAAACTCAACCACAAGCTCAACCACAAGCTCAAGAAGAGCCACAAGCTCAGCCACAAGCTCAGCCACAAGCTCAGCCACAAGCTCAGCCACAAGCTCAAGGTGAAGGCCAAGGACAGTTTGAGGAACCACAGGCTCAAGGTCAAGGACAGGCTCAAGGTCAAGGACAGGCTCAAGGTCAAGGACAGGCTCAAGGTCAAGGACAGGCTCAAGGTCAA